>Ga0310695_10003197_pt1 | contig 32686 bp, 29 predicted proteins | sample RumenRJG_04DNA_FD_203882 | JGI IMG/M metagenome (GOLD analysis project Ga0310695, IMG submission 203882) | Bovine rumen microbial communities from Lethbridge, Alberta, Canada - RJG_04 (v2) (version 2) | ecosystem: Host-associated > Mammals > Digestive system > Stomach > Rumen | place: Canada... | reverse complement strand
ACTGCCGCTCTAAATCGGCATGTTCAACTGAATAAAATACCCTAAAATAATCTCATCCGCCACAGTACCAACCGGTATCTGTGGCGGATGTTTCTTTACCCCATTTGACGCTTACGGAGATTGATTATAATTCTCTTTCACAGATTCATTATGGCTGTTAACATCTGCCATGATGGTAGTTATTTTTTCAACAGTTTCTTCTATTGTGCCTGAAATTTTGATAACCGACTCATTATCCATTAAGCTCTTAACAGCAAGTTTAAATAAGAATTCATCTAAAGAAATTATATTTTCAATTGAATAAATTTTATCTAAGAAAACAACTTTATCTCCTGTTCTTGAAAACATTAAACTGCTAATTTCAGGATTATCTTGAGAAAAATGTTTACATAATCCCAAATCATTTGGACTGAATCCCTTAAGAGAATCTGTTTCGTGAATTGCTACTGTAACATTTTCGTTCATATTAACTAAGCGACACACAGTATCGCAAGATACTTCTTCAACTGTTTCATACTTTTCGTGTCCTACCAAAATATTAAATAACCCAACAAAACTTTCTTTTATTCTATTATCCAGTAACAATGATTTTAGAAAGCTTCTTTTTGCTTGCGGATATCTTTTCAGTTTTAGATAGAACGCTCCAACAGTATTTTGTATTTTTGCATCGTTGATTTTTGAAGCTTCGATTAAATAATTATCTTCATAAAATTGGTTCAAGTTATATCGTATTTCTAATATAAGCAATATGGCCTGCTTCGAATTATACTTATCATATTCCGATTTACAATAATTCAAAGCTGACTCTTGCTTGCCTAATTGCAATTGCACTAATCCGGTTAAGTGATTAACACCCTTTTCTTCATAATGGTTATTAATTAAGCTAAATAATATTATCTCGATTTTTTTATAATCAAATTCTTTGTTATAAAGTTTAATGGCTATTTCAAACTTATAAGGATCACCTTTTAGAATGTTAGCAAACTCCCACAATTCTTCAAGCTGATTATTTTTTTCTAATATATCAATATATAACCTAATTCCTTCTGGAATAATTAATTGAACATTCGATTTCAACCATTCTAATTTATCAATTTCATTAAAGTAAAGAACTCTTAGACAATAATATGTAAAATCTGATGAATAATAGTCATTATATTTTTCTATTAACTTGGGCATTTCATCTGGAGCAATTTTGTGTTTTAATAATAAAAATCCAATATCGCATTTGTATAAATACTGATGTTCATCAATATAAAGATTTATTTCCTGGGTTCTTAAGGATTCTAAAAAGGTAAGAAGAGGAACATAGTCTCCGGTTGCTTTCGCGAAATCTTCCAACTCGTCAATGCTCACAAACTGTTTATTGAAAATCTTAAAAAGATACTTTAAAGAGATAATCTTTGTTTGTTCTTGTGTTTGCTTGTCTATGCAATTAAATAATTCAGTAAAAATATCTTCTTCATTAATAAATCTCCTTAACACATTATAATAAATTATTTCTTTGAAATGAACGTCCAAATAATTAATCTTACTTGCATTATCCAAAAAGAAAAGAACATCTTCACGAGTTGGATCATAATTGTTATTTATTTTTCGACCAAGTTCAAATGTTGTTGACAGACATTTATGCAAAAAGTCTTCATCTGCTAGATGAATAGGATTGCCATCTTTGTCTAATATGAAAAATTGTTCGGTACAAAAAACTATATATGAATTAACTCGATAAATTACTTTTCTAATTCCCGAATGGTTTTTGAGAAAATCGGAATTATTTATCTTTGCTAACAAATCATATAATTCTACATTGTCAATTATTTCTCTAACCAAATCATAGAGTTCGCCTTCGAGCATGACACTAATTTTTTTCAGTTCTCTTTTTAATAAGAATTCACATAGCTTTTCAGCAAGCTGTTGCAAACCGCTGTGGTTGGGTAGTTCAATATATGTTTGTAAATCTTCTTCAAGTTGAGTTTGGTTGCAATGAATATCATAAATAGCTTTATATCTCGATATTAATTCATTATACTTATCGGTGAATGGCGTTTTGTAATTATCAAGAAAGTGATTGAGCAGGTCATAATTTCCATCTGTTAGCATACATTTGATATTATCTTCAAGCAAAGCTATGTTTTCGCCGAAACGAGAGTAATAATCCGAATAATAATTGATATCTGCTAAAGCTATTCTCGCACGTTCTTCTGCATCTTTTTTCCATTGGTGTAGTTTTTCTACTGTATACGTTTCTGCATCAGTGTCAATAAGTTTCGAATGAGTTTGACAAAGCCAAATTCCATTTTCTATACTTTTTCGTTGGTCTGGCGTCATCGTAGAATCATAACGTTTCCCACCAGGTGCTGCAGCGCAGATATGCGCTGCGACACCTGTATTTGATACTCCTTCACATGAATCTTCAGAAGGGCCTATTGTTATTGCTGGACAACCAGGGAACGAACACATATAACTTACACGACTAGCCAATCTTTTTTTCGTATCTGAAGAAAAGTCATCTCTATTATTTGACATACAAAACCTCAAAAATAATCTATTTTCTTTCTTTCCTAAACACAAACAAATACTCGTGCGCGATGAGTAAAAAATTATACTTCACGCTGTTTGTTTTCCAATAGCCGGTTGCCTTGCAGTTGTGTTGTTCTTTGATAATCAGCTCTTTGAGCTTAAAGCCTGCGTCCTGAAAGACTTTCATCACGTCAAACGACATCGGAATCATATGCCCCTTTTGCCTTGTGTCACCCATCAGGACTGCACAGAACTTGTCCTTTTTCAAAACGCGGTAGCACTCGGCGGCGACGGGCTTCATTTCCTCAATAAAGTCTTTTACCTTCAGGCGTGATAAATCCTCGGGAATATCCTCGCTGTATTTGATGATGTCGGCATAGGGCGGATGAGTGCAAATCAAATCAATGCTTTCATCCGGAATGAAATCAAGGTGACGCGCGTCGCCCTTTTTGATATAAACCTTGCCGTCTGCACCTTCGTGCTCAAAGTCAACTTTCTCGCGGCAGCGTTCGAGCGCGACGTCATTAACGTCTACGCCGATAATATCGCGGTTAAGCAGCTTTGCTTCAACAAGAGTAGTGCCGCCTCCGGCGAATTGGTCAAGCACCAAATCGCCTTCTTGGGAGTATCTCAAAATAATATTTCGGGGAATATACGGCGACCAGTTGCCGCGCCATTTTGCGTCGTGTGTAGCCCAGTCACCGCGCTTCGGAAACGACCAGTGTGTAGTCATCTCAAGTTCAAAATCTTCCGGTTCCCACTTCATAATTCTTTTCATAGTATTTTCAAGTATTAAAACTCCATATTTTTGAATATGCTAACTCTGCAAGTTTTTTTCCTCGAGCAGCAATATCTTCTTCTGTCCATTTTTCTTTTCCGCCGTGATGAGTAATAAAGTTTTTTACAATACAAAGATTGGATTTTTTATACTCTTCTTTTTTTCTTTCATAAGATAAATCACCAACTTGACTATTAATTCGAGTGGATATTAGTAATAGATTTCCAATTTTACACGGCGCGTCGTTTGTTTCGTTATCATTCATAACATGCTCTACGTTGCATTTGCTTAAATCACACATAAGTTCACCACCCTGCTGGTGTTGATAGTAACTTTCAAATGAAGTAAGAATATATTTTATTTCCTTTCTATTTTTTGAATTTTTAAAAAGTTTGTTTTTGTTTGAGTATCCTTTTTCTACAAAACAATTAACAAAAGTTTCTTTTGATGGCAAATATTTCTCAAACACTTCAAAAAAATCATTTGCTCGAACTGATTCTTTTGAACAATATATAGCATTTGCAACTTTGTATACTCCAGATTCAATTAGGTTAGATGTATTTTTACAAATCAACCCAAATGAAAAATAAAAATTTCGAATTAACACGAAAGCTTTACGGAATTCTTTTTCTGTTATTAACTGTTTTCTTAAAGCAATAAAATATGATAGAAAAATTGGTCTAAACTGTCTTTGGTTCTCCATATTGAAAAACTCTAAAACTTCAGAAATAATTTTATCTTCGTAGGTATTAGGAGCATAAAAATACACATATAGTTCACTACACAATACAAGTTCATCCAATAATTCATTGATGCCTTCTCTTGGGATTTCATTCTTAACAAGTTCATAAATATCTATTTTGGAATTTGTCTTTTCAAATCTTGCAGTAAAATAGTGTGTCAAAAACTGTTCAATATTATCGTTGCACTTGGACATATTCTCTAAAATAATAGACCACTTCAATTTTGCTGCATCAACTGTGGTTTTGGGTTGGACGTGTTTAAAGATATAGTTTTTCATTAATTCGCTTTTTTGAAGTGACACTCCGCGTGCATTAAGTATTTCAAATACTTCATAGCAATCTAATTCATCTGCTGAAATAATATGTATTACTTTCATATCAACAATGATAGAACGTATCTGCTGTAATTTATCAACACTATCTTCGGACAATTCCAGAAAATAATTGTAAAAATACCAAAAACACTCTAATAATAGTTTATCTTGTTTTTTCTTTTTCGATAAAGGTATTTTATTAAACAATTGATTCCTTTCTAAATTATCAGTATATGAAGTGGCAGAATCCACGATCAATGATAAGTTATTAAGATCTTGATTTTTTAGTCTTTGATACTCAGATTTTAATCCAATATCTCCAATTAGATACTGTTTTGTTTTTCCAAATCCTTCTTTGTCATTTAATTCGTTTTGGAGACAGCAAATTGCAGATAGCATAATCATAATAGTTGTTATTCTCTGTTGTCCATCAATTATTATATTAATATCTCCATCTTCCTTTTGAAAAACAAAACTACCTATAAAATGAGTCATATTTTTATTTTTAGGAAGCATATCAAAAACATATCGTATGTCATTTGCTATTTCTCTCCAATTTTTCTCGCTCCATACATAATTTCGTTGATTTCTGGGTATTAAAAAAGATGTATCTCCAGCAAGGATACTCTTTAATCTCATTTCGTGTGCATCAAAACTCATTTTATTCCCCTTTAATTTGATATATTATTCCATTTTCTAAATCACCAATATTATAGACGTGCTGCAACACATCAAAAGTTTCTTCCAAATTATGCTTTGCATTGTTCCAACCTTTGCCGTCTGTAAACCAAACAAAAGTAAAACCGTCAATTGTATCAGATTCCTGCGCTATCTGCTTGTAGCTGCGTGCGGTTTCGTTTAGCTTTGAGCCGCCGCTTGCATAGAAGTTCGTTTCGATACCATAAATCATATTCTCGGTTTTGATTACAAAATCAAACCGTTTTTCCATTTTTCCCTGATTGGATATAGCAGAAAGGTTAATACCCCATTTTTCAGTGATTTCGCTAATATTCATTTCTTTAAAATAAGTTATGCCTTTGACAAATCCTGCTTTTTGGATAAATCCTTCAACCAAGTTTTCCATTAAATGACCGCCACGATTCTTGCGCCCATTGGAATCAAGCCCGGTTTCAACGCCGGTTGCATAGTCAACTAAGTTGTTGACAACATGGTTTGCAATCAAATCAAACAGACCTGTCTTTCTCATAAATATCTTATACTGCTCAACAGAAAGATTTGGCTTTTTGAAATTGTAAGTAAACTCACCGTCGCTGTCAATCGCATAGATTTCATTTGACCTGACCGCCAAGAGAACCGGTATACATTTCAGCGTTTCGGGATACTTTTTCACTAAGGTTTCAAAGTCATTTTCTATATCTTTTGAGCCTATCAATGAGTTCAGAATATTCAGTTCAACTTTTATTGCATCAACATTGCGGTATACTTTTTCAAAATTGACATAATAGCCATAATCGGAAATGCTGTCACGAAAACCGGACAACCATGTTTTAAAATCTCTTTTAATCATAATAATATTTCTTTATTACCTCTCATAAGTTTGTTCATCGTCGTCATTCCATGATGAAAACCGACACTTTCGACACCATGATTGAGGGATTCTTCTTCCGTCACCCATATTACGATAACCAAAAAGTTCTTCAATCTCATCTTCGCCAAATGCAGTCTTTCCGCATTGTGGACATTCTGCGTAATCACCATATGGCATAATACTTACCTCCTAATAATTTGTTATCAATAATTCTTTTATTTTTCCTCTGCCTTTACCCTTGCTGTTAATAGCTCGGTTAGCGGATACACGGTTAATGTTCAAGCCTGCATACAGGTCGTCGAAGAAATTGTCCTCCTCGTCCACGTTATGTGGATCGGAATTGCTTGCCATTACTTTCGCGTTTGTCAGCGATTTGATAAACTCTCCCAGCTTAATCTGGTCGTCATCATTAAAGCTGTCGGGAGTGTAAGAGGTAAACTCCGCCGTCTTTGTCAGCGGACGATAAGGCGGGTCGAAATAGATGAACGTGTGCTCGTCGGCATATTGTTCAATACTCGTGTAGTCGCCGACGATAATCGTTACGCCCTGCAACAGCTCCGAGGTTTTATTGATGTTTTCTGTATCGCAGATTGTCGGATTTTTGTAGGAGCCCATCGGGACATTAAATAAACCCTTTCGATTGACGCGGTACAAGCCGTTGAAACAGGTTTTGTTGAGATAAATGAACAGTGCCGCACGAAGGATAGAGTTGCTCTTTGTCGGGTGCTGCATTTCGGTGTTAAAGCGCTCGCGCTGCTGATAGTAGTAATCTTTTCTGCTGTCCTCATCGCAACTGAGATGGTCTTTCTCGAATGCCGACAGAAAACTGATCAGCCTGTCCGGATGGTCGCGCACAACGGTAAAAGCGTTCATCAACTCCACGTTGGTATCGCAGATATACACCTCGTCCATTTCGTAGGTGTTCAGCACATCAAAAAGCACCGCACCTGCACCGACCATTGGTTCACAGTATTTTGTGATTTCCATACCCATATTCGGCGGATAGAATTTGCGGATAGTAGGAAGAAGCTGCCCTTTTCCGCCTGCCCATTTAATAAAAGGCTTGGCAGGGTTCTTTTTATCATAGCGTGTTGTACGTCCGTCAATCGGTTTCTCGGCATCGTTCGGAATAATCCACATATTGCCGAGCATTGCCGCGTCGGGAATTCTGTCCTCACGGCACAGTGTAATCACTCGTCTGTGAGAAATATTCCATTTTTCTGCTGCTTCGGCAGCAGTCATATATGCTAACATAGCAATCACCTCGTTGTTCTTCTATTATATTCCAAACTTGGAACAATAGCAATATCAATTTAGAAATAATCTAAAATTATTTTACTATTATTCTTTTGTGTCCTGCCTGATAAACTCCTTTATAGTATCAAATAATACTTCAGTGTTTTCTATCGGACAAGTATAACCGTTTTGTTCCGAAATCAATAATTCGTCATCGTACATATTTTGCGCTTCAGTCATCGTCCAGTTTTCTCTGTCGTATTCGCTCATATAGGAGTAAAGCTTAGATAGTAAACATATTTCCAATTCGTTGTACATGTGTAGTCTCCTTCCGTGTTTTGGTAACGAACATTATATTCGAAAACAGGAATGATAGCTATACCGTTTGTAGACGAAAAAGGGGTTAAATATTGTAGCAGAATCCATAAGAATGAATAATTTTAAATTTACAGTAACACTGTATTGCGTGATAACAATGCATAAAACTTTATACAAATAAAGGTTGAAAAAATCACGCCGCATTTTTGGGTACGGCGTGTTTGTTTTAGCTATAATTAGAAAGCAGGTAAATGCTTAATTGATTCATACTGATGCCTTCCTGCTTGGAATGCTCGGTGAGGGGCTTGTGCAATTATTGGGACATTCTTAATCGAAACTAACGGGAGTATTTCTCCACATCAAACGGTTTAGGAATATCCATACCGCTTTCCAATGTTGAGATAATCCACTCGCGGCGTGCGTCCTCTCCGTTCTTGACGGGCTGCTTCAATCGTTTCACTTGACGACATACAGCCGACTAAATCGGGGTAGGAGATAACATAACCGCCCTCGGTTTCATCTTCCGTCAATTCAAATCTGTATTTCAGTTTCATATATTCTTCTGCTTCTTTCAAAATATCATTTTTTGTCATCAATATATTATCCACTTCCTCTATAATAATACTTTATATGATATCGTATATGGCGTCGAGATTTTGGGGGATAGTTTCTCTGGTTTACAAAAACTATTTAGTTCATGAAAATTAATCTGCTGCTTGTGGTTGGTCTGAATTTGGTCTTTTTTAGGTCATTTTTGGTGTGATACGGGTTGAATGAAAGGTGATTGCCGTGACTCGGAATGTGCCGGTTATCCGCATAAACACGTCACTTTCGGTGATTTGCAAGACTTTCCGAAATCCGCTTCACATTTCTTCGAGCCCCGTTATCTCCACCATTAAATACAGAGATGTTCCAACGGAACATCTCTGTATTTGATTTTAAACCAAAATGAGATAACGGGGCTCGAAGGCGAGCGTGCCGACCATCGGGAGGCAAAAACAGTGCAGTGCACTGTTTTTAGCGAGAGAGCCATACGAACTTAACCAATATAACACGCCGCATAAAACGAGCTGAAACTTTTCGAAAGAAGAAACATACGTTATCTCCATCAAGGAATATCCAAAAGGAGATAACGGGATGTGGCGGCGAGATTCTTGATGGTTATTTTTGCAATCGTCATCTGGCCGCTCGTAATCCGCAAGACCTGTTCGCAAAAGAAACCCGCTGAAAAAGCAGCGCTTAATAAGTAAAAAGATAAAAGTCCGTAAGAGGATAACTCTGACGGACTTTCGCTTTTCTTTGCGCTATCTGTTATATTCGCCTGTCGTAAGACCGAATTCGACGGCTTTATCCAAGGAGAAATAGCTGTCGTTCTTCGTCACTTTGCGGATGTCATCGGTTGATTTACCGGTCACGTCCGAAATCATACCGCACAGGACATCCTGCATTTCGCGCAGCATTGTAAGCTGTTCCTCAATTTCGTGAGGCTTCATACCGCTGAACGAATTGTGCGTGCTGGGATCGTGAATCATCAGCTTTGTATGCGCGAGCATTTCACGCTTTTTTCCGCACAGGAACAGAATTGCTCCCATGCTTGCTGCCATACCGGTGCAGACGGTTCTGACAGGCGATTTCATCTTCTTAATATAGTCTGCAACGGCAAGTCCGCTGAGGCACTCGCCGCCGGGCGAATTGATATAGAGGGTAATCTCTTTGCCCGGCTCTGAGAGGTCGAGATACATGAGCTGCTGCAAAAGCGAGTTCATTGTGGCGGCGTTCACCTCCTCAGTGAGGAAGAGCTTACGCTGACTGATAAGCTCGTCACTGATGGGGTATACGGCGGTTCCGGATGAGGTTTCTTTGATGATGTTGGGCATTACGCACACGTCCTTTCAATGATATTGTCTTTGCCGCAAACCTTCTTGGGAGTGCAGCGGATGTAATTACGGTGAGTTGTGATGTCAAACTTGCGCACCTTTTTGGCAGGCTCGCCGCGGACAAACAGATAGCAGTCATTCAGCGGCATATTGAGCATGGCGCTTACGGGCTTGTCTGCTCTTTGGGAGAACAGCTGAGCGGTTTGAAGGTCTTGAACGCCGAGCACAAGCTGTTGGTCGCAGTTGCCGATAATAGTTGAAGCCTTTGCACTGCCGTACAGTGACTCAAGCTGTGACACCGACTGCAGGATTACGCTGACGTAGATTTCACGGCTGCGGATATTGCTGGTGATTTTGTCAAAATCAGGTATGTACACATTGGTGGCAAAATCATCCAGGTATAGTCTTACAGGCAGCTTGAGACGTCCGCCTGGGCTTTTGTCGGCAGCGGCAATCAAGCCCTGCAGCGCCTGAGTCCAGAACAGGTCAACCAATCTGTCCATTGAGCGGTCGGTGTCGCTGACGGTCAAAAACAGTGCTATTTTGCGCTCTCCGAACGCTGAAAAGTCAACCTGAGGCTTGCGTTTATACATCGCAACTGCTTCTTTGAAGTCAAAGAAATTGACATTAGTTGTGGTAATGCCGAGAATACTGGCAGTCATTTTATCAGCCTCGCTCATTACGCAAAAATCGCGGTAACGTTTGACCGCAAAGCTTTTAGGATTTTCAATCTCAAGCTCATTCATCATGCGGTCGTATTTTCTGCCGCCGGATTCGCATATGATACGGTTGACATATTCAAGCGTATGCTCGTTTTTGGGCAGTGCCTCAAGCACATAGGCAATAACGCTTGAAAGGTACATCCTGGCGGCAACGTCCCAAAACGGTTCTTTAGAGCTCAGCGACTTAATGATAACATCGCTGATTTTAAGGATGTCCTTTTGGTCGTATTCATCTTTTTTAGCGTTGTAACGGATTTGAGCAAGCGGATTGTAGCCGACATTACTTTTCATATTCACAAAGTCGAGCCGGCAGACCTCATATCCGTTTTGACGCAAAACATCACCCATTTCATAGTAGAGTGTTCCCTTGGGGTCGGAAACAATCATATTGGTCTCTGCCTGCATAATATTAGGCTTAACGTATGAACGTGTTTTGCCCGACCCCGAGGGACCGATGACTAACACATTGTTATTGATACCTGTTTTCCAGGTATCCTGACTGATAAAGGTATCCTCAGCGAGAATGCCCATTGATTGATATTGCTTTCTATGCATATAAATTACTCCTTTTCAAACGGCCATTCGCCGATAATATAGTATTGATAAACAAGTGCCATGGGTATGACAATGAGGTCATACGCTAATCTGTGTGCACATCCGCCTATGTCATTTTGCATTTCTATGCTGACAGCTCTGAGGGTTTCATCCGCATGGAACATTTCGAAGTCTTCCTCGAAATCGTCCTCGAACTCGTCCTCATACAGGTATTCTTCAATAGGATAGCTGTATTCGTACAGATACTCACATCTCAGGCGTTCGATTGTATGGTTGTTGAAGGTCATTTTCAACAGTATATCAAAGTAATCCTCTAACGTCATAAGACGGGTGAGATACAGACCGCGGGCTTTCTTTGGGTCGTTCAACTCAAAGAAAACATCGTTCCAAAAGCGGTAGTCAAGGTTGCTGCGGATCGGCGTGGTTATCTTCCTTTTGCCTGAATTGATTTCTTTTTCAATTTCAAGGGTTGCTTCAAAAGGAAGAATGAGCGCGTCAAGCAGATTTGAGATTTTGTACAGACGGGTTTCGTCACAGGACGAAGCGTAATGAGCGATTTTGCCGAAGGTTAAATTCTTGTACCGTTTGCGGCGCCGTTTCTCGCTGCTTTCATGTGCGAACATCGTGTCGCAATAATCCGGAAACAGGTCGGAAAGCCGCATTTTGCACAGCTCAACGATTACCTGTTCACGGCTTCTGATACTGCACAGCTTTTGTTCTTTGGCAGCCTTCAGCCGCTCATTCAGATTAATCTTTGAATCCACCGTGAATCACCTCCTTTGACACGGCATTGTGAATTGTAAAAATTTTGGATTGTTGTATTCATCAACAACCTCCTTTTCTTATAAATTATTTATTTTTATATTAATGATTACTACAGAATAAAAATATCATAAATCTCAACTTGCCAAGCGAAGCACAACCATATTGTGCTTCGCCTGGCATATATAAAAAAGGAGAACTATGACCAAAATATCACTCGGAACACGATAGTGTTCTTCGTAAACTGAAAATTATTATTTTTTATATTAATGATTGTTACTTAATAAAAAATCATAAATCTTTACTGCCGTGCGAAGCGCCATAAGGCTATACTCCGCACGGCATTTTCGAAAGGAGAATGATTCATGACCAAAATATCACTCGGAACACGACAGTGTTCCTTACGGACTGAACATTGTTCAGTCCGAATTATAACCGAATTTCTCTAAAAGCTTTTGAAGCAGCGCAGTATCAACTTCCTGATTATCACTGACATCCTCTGTGTCATCGAAAAATACGAAGTATTCGCCGCTGTCACCGTTATTTTCGACGGCATAATCTGAGTAGCCTTCATCATCTGAGAATTCCTCAAGCTGATCCATCATAGATTCGACTACAGGCAGACATCTTTGGCAAAAAGTGCAGATTTCATCAGGCATTAACAGACTGAGATTATTTGCCAAAACGCTCTTTACCGCGTTCAGCACCCGTGACAGCTCGCCCTGAATTTTCATATAGTATTCCGCCTTTTCTCCAAAGCCGGCAATCAGGGCTGTACCCGGTTGTACATTGTCTGCCATTGAAAATGCATCTGAAAGAAACTTTTTTAATGTTCCGTTGAAATCTGTGTTAGAGTTCATGCTTTAATACCTCCTCAATCAATTTCATATTCTTTATTCTCTTCGTAGGCACGGGAGAGATTGTTGTAGATTTCACGCAACTGATACGCATAGACGCTCGAGAAGTCAACGGGTTCATCGCCGATGTCCTCGGTGAATCCGATGGAAGCAGCGCAGTCAAAGGCTCTGAAGGCTGCAGCCATCAGGTATTCAAGTACGAACGCTGTCTGACCGAGCAGAAAACAGTCTGTACGTTCCCCGTTGTCAGCGACGATAAAAAGGTTTTCGTCAAAAGTTCTGTCGTCTGAAAACGCTCTCTCCATGGTGACCTTAAGTAAATCGTGCATTGTTTTGATTTCGTTTGGATTTGTTGACATTTTAAATAATCCTTTCTTTAATTTTTTGAAAAAACTTCAAGATATCTTTCGGAACTCGTTCCTCAAGAAAACAGTCGGAACTTGGTTCCATTTAAAATGAGTTAACCCAAGGACATACGGTTTGAACCGCTGTCCTTGGGTTAACAGTTTACTTTATAAACATTATTTTATTAATATGACAATGCACGTAGTGCTAATTGTATGTTTACAATTCATATTATTCTTATAAAACATACAACAACATATAGAAATTAAAAGTCCGATATTTACTGAGAAAAACAAGGGCAAATTTTAGATTATCCATTAAATAATACTAAATATACATATTTGTAGAACTATTAGGAAGAAATATTCTTTAATAATATGGATATCTCTGCTATTATACAAAGATACGACCTATATCATTTGGGTATGTGAAGTTAAAAGAACACAGAGGTTCGTCATCCGATTCACGGAAAAACGTCGCGGTATATTCTTTTCCGTTTTCAAGTCTCATAGCTGTTTCGCTGTCTTTTTCGTTACCGCTGAGCTTGCTGAGATAATACATATATTTAACGGTTCCGTTTTTGCCGCTTTTTATTTTTCTGCACAATTCCCGACTTGTTTTCAGCTTATGGAACGCGGCGTTGTCCGACTCTACGTGGCAATACACCTTTTCGTTCTCGTACTCCGCTTTCGGCTTTAGGTAGATGGCGGCTTCATAACTTTGCGGCTCTGTAATGGTTACGCCGGTAAATTCCTTGCCGTCTTTCCGCTTAATGGCTGAGGTGATAAATCCGTGATAAATCCACGTGCACAGCTGAGCTTCGGTGTATTCCTTCACCTCGTCAAGAAGCTTCTTTTTTTCGGCGTCGGAACAGGCGGCGAAGGAACGGAGCATATCCTCGGCGTTCCCCGGAGCTTTTTCTCCGCGCTTTTTGTTGAGCTCATAATATGATTGAAACACATCGACTATCATACCAGACACAACAGTTTTTTTGCGCTCTTTCTTTGTTGCAAGAAAACGGATAATATTGAAATTCTCCGGACATTTACCCGATTTAAGCACCATAATTCTATGCATTAAATAGTGCTTTATCATCTTTTTGTTGAAGGTGCTTTTATAGACATTGCCGGCTTCCGGCTTTGGCATATTGTCAAAAAGAGGAGCTCGCTTATAGTTCTTATCCTCTCTGGTGCTCAGTCCCTTATAATAGCCGTTTATTCCGGTCTTTACAACAGGATAGTTGAGCGCTTTGGCGGGATAATAGACAAGCTGTCCGTTTTTGAGTCCCACGCTTTCCGCGCAATCGAACAGGGGCATTCTTCCGCTGATAACAAAGCAGTCGTCACGCTTTTTTGTTTTACCCTCGGGTTCTTCTTCGGCAGGCTCAGGCTTGGCGGCCTCCTCCAACTGCACCAGATTTCCGAAAAAGATAAACGGAGACGGCGCGTTGGGGCTCTGCAAAGCGGTAGCGTCAATATAAATTTCGGTTGAGGAAAGCTTTAGCAGGCTGTGCCTCAAAATGGTTCTAATCGGAGTATCCGCCTTGAGCGGCGATTCGTTTGGATTTCCTGTGATTACCTTTAGGATTTGCTGGTAGTTTGTGGCACACCCGCCGCTTGAAAGCGGATTATTATTAATATAATCCCTATATATGGAATACAGCGCGTCGTGCACCATTCTGTCGAAGTACGTAAAACGCACCGGCTTGCCGCTACGCGGATTTACCGCAAATTCTACTGTAGTGCCTTTGGCAAACTCATGCAGCATTAGGGTGTTGTCATAGAAGTGGTTTGAGAATAGCTCAGAACACAGCTTGGTGTTATTCATGCAGAACTGAGTTCCCTTGTTAATGGTTATTTGATGTATTTTCATGAGTTCCACCTTCTTCTGATAAGCTTGCCGACGGCGTTTTTGTACTCTTGGAGCAGGGCCGCGTTGAGCTGTATTTCTTCCATTTCGCGTGCTGAAACTCCCATTACTTGATTCATATTGCCGTCTCTTTCCGTGAATAAATCATGCTGACGATGATAGCTCAAAACCACCTCGCGGTTCGGCTGGCCGTAGCGGTGCTTGAGCAGCTTAAGGCTGATATTCCGCGGCTCTGCCAAGTCGTCGCCGGTGATGTCCTGCATGCCGATGAGAACCTCGGCGGAAAACTCAATGTTTCCGCTTTCCTTAAACGAGCCCATATCAACGGTGTTTATCACCGCGTTATTTTCCTGCTTTTTATCGCCTGTATATGAGCTTCGGTTCAATGCGCTGATAAGGATAATCGGAATTTTGGTTTTTAAATCGAACAGTTCGTGAATAACCGCGTCAACGTTCTGCCTTTCAGTTGCGTATTCCTTGCCGCTGCTGACGATTTGCAGATAATCAATTACCGCGACAGGCTGCTTAAGCTTTTTGTCCTCGCAAAAGTGCATAAAGCTTTCGATAATATCCTTGATTTCGGCTATTGTACCCCTGAAAACAGGGCCGTCGAAATTTCCGCCGGGCTCAACAACATAGAAATTTGAGAGCCTTTCGTTTGCCTTTTTCTGAATTTTTTTTAAAAACCCGAATTTTTCTTTGTCCTTTGAAATATCTGAAAAGATAAAATCACGCGAGGAAACCTTCTCGAACAGCCTGAGTTTTTTTAGGTCGTTTGTTTCGTCAAGCGTTCTCCAAAGGTTGCGGTTAAGCGCCTTTGCGTTTATCTGAAACCGCGACATTTCCAGCGAAAAGTAAATTACGGGTACGCCGCTTGAGGAAAAGTTCTCCGCCATTTGCAGCACAATACTGGTTTTACCTGAGCCGGGCTTTGCGCCGAGCACATTAAGCCCGTTGGCAAGTCCGCCGCCGAGTATTTCGTCAAGCGCCTTAAAACCTGTAGGTATCAGGTTCATATACTGTCTGTCCGATTTGAAAAAACCGTTTACACTGCTTTGAATAAGCTCAAAGGGAAGCAACGTTGTCTTTGACATATTAATCACCTGCTTTTCTTTATTATCCATATATTTTTTATATTATACTTATTATACTTAAGATTATACTCTTATGTCAAGGAAAATACCTTTGCTGCTATATTGCAACTGTGTCGAGCGAAGCGAGTTAAAACACTTGTTTTTTTGCAAAAAAAGACAGCCCTTTTGGACTGTCCTGATTTTATTTGTTGACATCAAACTCAACGTTGCTTCCGAGCTTGATTTTTTCTTCGATACCGTCGGTTGAAAAATAGGAAATTTTGCGGATAATTCGGTTGTTCGGGCGGTAGAACATATTTTCAAGCATATAGTAAAACGCGCCGGGGGTGCGGAGTCCGCCCATGGAAACCGCGTCGATTCCCGTATCTGAGAGCAGCCAGTCCGCGAACATTACGCAGTTGGTGTTAACGCCGAAATAGCTCTTGAACGAGCCGTCGACCACCGTGTATATTTTCGCGTTGAGGAACTGCACCAAAAATTCACCTGCGTCGCCGTAACGTCTGCCGGGCTTTGGTACGGTGACCTCGGGATGTCTGATTTTAAGCTCCAGCGGTATGCAGTACTGCTTAAACATTTTGAGCTTTTCCTTAACCGAATCAAGCTGCTTTTCGGAGAAGCACGCGCCGTAGCTGATTACGTTATCTCCGCAGTTTTCGACGCAGTATTTATAGTAGGGCAGCTTCGGAATTTCGGCGTATGTACCCTGCGAGATAAAGCCTCCAAGCTTGTTTTTGCTCTTGTCGTAGGTGCCGTAGGAATACACGGTGTCGCCTATGGCGATGTCCATATGACCGAACTGGTTGCCCTTGGGATCGGTTAAGTGGAGATTGATTTCGAGATTAACGGTGTCGAAGTTGCTTGTTTCTTTGTCCTCAACATAGATTTTCTTTTCAAATTCTTTGTCGTCAATCTTTTTGTAAATATCAGTGACCATATTCTTAATCTTAAACGCCGTAATAAGGTTGGGTAATGAGATATGGGTACGGCGGCGCATACGGTCCTCTTCGAGCTCGGTGAGGGTGACCTCAGCGTAAAAATCACCGAAAATCGTTATCGCGTAGATTATCAGGTACAGAGAGATAAAATAGCGCAGTGCAAAAATGTGCTCGAGCGGAGAGAAGGTGAGCAGCAGACCTGTCACAATTAATACGAGCGCAAATATGCCGTTCATTATACCGCCTCTGTAGCCGTTCACGAAGCAGTTTACGCAAATTGCCGCACGCACAATACCTACCAGTATCGCGACTATGCCTATCAACACGCAAGGCGCGATTGTCAGAACCCAAAAATAGTACTGAAGTACAAGCAATACGGCGGCGACAAGCAAAAATACCACCAGTCCTATAATTCCCTGCAAATACTTTTTTATCTGGAAACGCTGAATCATAAACGATATTCCGCCCAAAATCAGGCTGACGGAAATAATCAGTACCAGTAAATATTCAAGGGTTTCATCCGGAACAAAGAGAAGTCCGATGCCCAGCAGTGTTACGCCGAGCGCGACTAAAAATGTGACAATCGGTTTTCTCTGTTTTATTTTTTTTCTTGCCATTTGTTTATCCTCCCTTAAAATTCATTAAACGCTATTCTTTTGAAAAAATCTTCAATGCCTTTGAGAAGTAGAAAAGGAACAGTACGCTTTCACCGATACTCAAAGCGCTGTCGATTACTTCAAATATCGACGTCTCAACGCTTGACGAGTTGTCGATGAGTATCAAAATCAAAATGCTCACGCAGGTTCTTATAACAAAAATCGTGACGATAATCGCGTAAATTGCAGCGCCGGTTTTGTCCATTTCGGGATGACCGAGCTGTTTGCTCAGGCTTCGTATTCCCTCGAGAATGTAAATCTGGGACAGCATAATCGTCAGAATAACCAGCAGCTCGCCAATACTGTAAACCTCTTTGTTAAACACAAACACCACGCTGACCACTGCCAAAATAAAAGTGATAATGATTGAGTAGAAGGCTATTTTGAAGTTCGCGTCGTCCTTGTTTGCCTTGCGCAGACCGATTATATAGAAAATATAACCGAGGATTCTCACCGCCAAAAACAACAACGTAATACCGTACAAGGCTAATCCGGCAGGGGAAATTGCGTTGTCTATGGTGATGTGCATATTGAAAACTGACGCGGTTAGGATTGTTACCAAAATCGTAAAAATCTCGCCTGTAAGCATAAATATTTGCGCCGCCATCAGCTTTTTTATACTGTAATATGTGTTCGGATAGGTCATATAACTGCTCCTTAACGTGATTTTAAATTAATTCAACTATAAGTTTAAAGGATAACAGGGCATTTGTCAATGCAATTATTACATAAATTTCTGTTATGTACTTGATTTTATAGTGTATTTTGGTATAATATAAATTGAATATCTACGAATTGTGACGGAGGAGCTTGTGAATATAGTTAGCCGCGTACAACAAAAAATAAAATCATTTGATTTCAGCTGGATGATCCCCACAGGCTTCGGAATATCCTGCGCGCTGTTGACTGCAGGCATTGTAATGCTTATGCTCAGGGGCTTCGGCAATATGGAAAACGGCTGGATTTTCAGCATCGGCGCCGACCTGTTTTGCCTGGCAATCAGCGTTATGCTGTCGTTTAGCTGTGTGCTCAACTACAAAAGCCGAAACGAGCATACGCGCGTTTTCGTTATTTTGCTGACTGTCAGCGCGTTCTCGCTGTTTCTTGACGAAACCACGTGGCTTTTTCAGGGAATAGCGCCGCTCAGAGGTATAAACCATGTCGTGTATGTCCTGCACTATGTAATCGGCGTAGTGCTTGTGTACCTTTTCTGGCAGTACATCCGCCGCGTTCTGAAAATGGAAAACAGCCTGATGGAAACCGCCGACGGTATTTTGAACTTGCTGCTTATTCCGTCGCTGCTCTTATGCGCGGTCAACTTTTTCTATCCGCTTTACTTTACGATTGACGAAAACGGCTTTTGCTCGCGCACCGACAAATGGTACATAAGCCAGGTTTACCTGTGCTTTGCGCTGCTGATTGTAATTTTGGAGCTTTTGATGTCGCAGGCTTCAAAGCGCGACAGAATGGTGGCGATTTCGTTTATCGCTATTCCGCTTGTCAACCAGCTTTTAACGAGCTTTACAACCTCAATTACCACACAATACGCCGCAATGCTTGTGGCGATTGTACTTATATACGGCGTGCTTTTCGCAGACAGAGAGAAAAAAATTTCCACCACCGAAACCGAGCTTGGAGTAGCCAAGCGGATACAGGCGGATATGCTTCCCAATGAATTCCCGTTTTTGCCTGAGAGAGGGGAGTTTGACCTCTACGCTTCAATGAACCCTGCCAAGGAGGTCGGCGGCGACTTCTACGACTTCTTTATGGTGGACGACGACCACCTCGCGCTTGTTATGGCGGACGTTGCGGGCAAGGGAATTCCCGCGGCGCTGTTTATGATGTCGTCAAAAATTTTAATCAAAAACCACACTATGTCAGGCGGCTCGCCCGGAGCTGTTCTGCGCGCGGTGAATAATCAGATTTGCGAGAACAACCGCGAGGAAATGTTCGTCACGGTCTGGCTGGGAATTTTGGACTTGCGCGACGGAAAGCTTGTAAGCGCCAACGCAGGTCACGAGTACCCGGTGCTCAAAACGCCCGACGGAGATTTTGAGCTTATCAAGGGCAAGCACAGCTTTGTTATCGGCGGAATGGAGGGAATGAAGTTCCGCGAGAGCGAGATGATGCTTGAACCCGGCTCAAAGCTGTTTCTGTACACCGACGGCGTTCCCGAGGCTGAAAATCAGAACGAGGAGCAGTACGGCTACGAGCGTTTTCTCAAGGCGCTGAACAGCAAAAAGGACGGCACTCCCGAAGAACTGCTTGAAGCCACAAGGAACAGCGTAAAGGCGTTTGTTCAGGATCACGTTCAGTTTGACGATTTGACAATGCTCTGCGTGCATTATACAGGAGAGAGGAAGGAGGAAACCGATGAAGGAGCTGACAGTTGACGCGGCTGTTGAAAACATCGAGGTTGTGACCGATTTTGTCAATGAGGAGCTCGAAAAGCTCGACTGTCCGCTGAAGGCCAGAAGGCAGATTGACGTCGCCATTGACGAGCTGTTCGGTAATATCGCGCGTTACGCCTACTCGCCCGATGTCGGCAAGGCGACGGTGCGCTTTTCGGTTGAGGAAGATCCGCTCGAGGTCACCATTACCTTTATCGACAACGGAGTTCCGTTTAATCCGCTTGAAAAATCCAATCCCGATACCCACCTTTCCGCTGAGGAAAGACCAATCGGCGGTCTTGGAATTTTCCTTGTAAAAAAATCAATGGATCTGGTTGAATACGAGTACAAAAACGGACAGAACATCTTAAAAATCAAAAAAAATATCGGATGATATTTTTAAATAAGCAAAAATAAAAAACAATATATTAAAGGAGTTTTTAAAATGGATTTAAAAAGAACAACAGACAACACCACAATGACAGTTGCCGTAAGCGGCAGAATCGACACCTCAACAGCACCTGAGTTTGAGCAGGGCGTTAAGCCGTATCTTGACGGCGTTAACGATCTCGTTCTCGACTTTGCCGAGGTAAACTATGTTTCTTCCGCAGGTCTGCGCGTACTGCTTTCACTTCACAAAATTATGATGAAGAAGGGCTCAATGAAGCTTGTTAACGTTAACGAAGAGGTATGCGACGTATTTGAAGTAACAGGCTTTGACGAGATTTTGAATTATAACGAATAAAAGGTGAGCGCATGACTATTATTGAATTACTTGAACAGTACACCAAAGAAAATCCGAATACCGCGATTCTCTTTGATGAGGCTCAGCCCAAGGGTATCACATACGCTCAGCTCGACGATTTCAGCGGCAGAGTATATGCGTTTTTGACCGACAAGGGCATCGGCAAGGAGGACTTTGTCCTCATCAACCTGCCGCGCGGAATTATGCCGGTTATCGCGATGATCGGCGTTTGGAAAACAGGCGCGGCTTGGGCGTTGGTTGAGGACACCTACGCTCCCGACCGTATTGCCTATATCCGCGAGGACTGCGGCTGCAAGCTCGAGATTAACGCCGAAACCTGGGAGGAGATTATGAATGTCGAGCCCAAGAAGGGCTACGCTTCTCCCGATATGCACGACGCGGCTTACGCAATTTACACCTCCGGTACCACAGGCAACCCCAAGGGCGTTTTGCACGAGTACGGCAACTTGCAGAGAGCTATTGACTCAATCGCGGTTGACGGCAAAAATCCCTTTGACGGCAACGACAGAATCGCGCTGCTCGCTCCCATGAACTTTGTAGCGTCGGTAATCGTTATCCTTAAGGCGCTCAGCATTTGCGGCGGCAAGATCTTTATTGTAAGCTATGCAACAATCAAAAACCCGATGGCGCTTAAGCTGTTCTTTGTTGAAAAGCGCATCAGCATTACGTTCCTTACCCCGTCATATGTACGTATGCTCGGCAACACAACAGGACCGTTTTTGCGTATGCTCTTTGTGGGCAGTGAGCCTGCAAACAACGTTTACAACAAGAACCTTGATTTGATTAATATTTACGCGGCTTCCGAGAGCGGCTTCGCCGTTGGCGTATTCCAGATCGACAAGTCCTACGAGACCTGTCCTATCGGTAAGCCCGAAATCGAATGTCCGATTACCCTGATTAACGAGGAAGGAAACGAAGCCGCTGAGGGCGAAATCGGTGAGCTCTGCTTTGAAAACCCCTATGTCCGCGGCTATATGCACCTTCCGGAGGAGACCGAAAAGGCGTTCCAAAACGGAATTTACCACACAGGCGACCTCGCGCGCATGGACGAAAACGGCAACTATGTTCTGCTCGGACGTTCGGGCGATATGATTAAAATTAACGGCAACCGCATTGAGCCTGCCGAGATTGAAGCTTCGGTTAAGCAGGTGCTCGGCATCGACTGGGCTGCAGCGCGCGGCTTTGAGGAAAACGGCAAGAGCTATCTTTGCGCCTACTACACCGCCGACATCGAGGTTGACGGCGACAAAATGCGCGAGGAGCTTTCAAAGCGCCTGCCGTACTATATGATTCCTGCCTATTATATGAAGATAGACAAGGTTCCGCTTAAGCCGAACGGAAAAATGGACAGAAAGGCTCTGCCCAAGCCCGACGCTTCCGACTTTAAGACCGACTACGTAGCGCCTGAAAACGAGACGCAGCAGAAGCTCTGCGACGCTATGGCAAAGGTTCTTAAGCTCGATCAGGTCGGAATTAACGACGACTTCTATGAGCTCGGCGGCGACTCGCTCGGCTCAATCAACCTTATTACCGAGAGCGAGCTGCCCGGACTTAATTCAAGCGAAATCTTCCGCGGTAGAACTCCTAAGAAAATCGCTGAGCTGTACGAGGCAAATCACGCCAATGACGACGGCGAGGCTCCCGAGGTAAAGAACGCGCGTTCAATGAAGCGCGACCATCCGCTGACCGTTGAGCAGCTTTATATGGTTGACTATCAGCTCTACACTCCGAAGTCCACAATGTACAACCTCTTTACAATGATGAGAATGGACAAGGATACGTTTGATATGCAGAAGATGGCTGACGCTATGCACACCGCTATCCGCAACCATCCCGCGCTGCTCACAACCTTCCATTTCAACGAGGACGGCGACATTGTTCAGCGCTACACGCCTGATGTTCTGCAGGATATCCACGTAGAAAAGCTCAGCGAGTTTGAGTTTAATAACATCAAGGATAACCTTGTTCAGCCGTTTAAGATTATCGGCGGATGTATGCACCGCTGCCGTGTGTTCGAGACCGAAAAGTACGGCTATATCTTCTTTGACGTTCACCACACATTGTTTGACGGCACATCGCTTAAGCTGTTTATGCAGAATGTCGGCAAGGCGTTTATGGGTATGCAGCCCGATCCCGACCTGTATTACCTGATTCTCCAGAACCGCGAGGACGAGCAAAAGACAGAGTTCTATCAGGAGAGCAAGAAGTACTTTGAGGATCGCTTTGAGGGCGTTGAATGGTCAAGCTACCCCGATACCGACCACGAGTCGCGCGAGAATGAGATGGGCGAGGTGCTCGCTCCTCTCGGAATTGAACAGCCTCAGATGAAGGCTATGGAGCGCCGCTACCGTATCAGCCGCAACGAGTTCTTTATCTCCGCGCTCGCGCTTGCAATTTCAATTTATAATGAAAAAGACGATATCAAGCTCTGCTGGATTTACAACGGCAGAGAGGACTTAACAGCTATGAATTCTGTAGGTCTGCTGTTCCGTGAGCTGCCCGTAGGTATCCGCTTTAAGGACGATATGACTCTGCGCGATTTGTTCGCGGACGTTCACGAGCAGGTTCAGAGAGGCATTGAGCACTGCTGCTATCCGTATGTTGACCTCAACAACCAGGCAGGCACAGGCAACGAAGCCGCATATCTGCTCTATCAGCAGGATATCCGCGATATGGGCGGTATGGACGGTATGAATGTCGAGACAATCGACATCCGCCAGAACCAGGCTGCCTCACAGACAATCCTCGATATGGAAATCCTCGACGGCGGCGACGGTCTTGAAATGATGATGGACTATACCTCCAGCCTGTACGAGGAGGAGAGTATGAACGAGTTCAAAGACCTTTTCATCAGAGTATCTCAGGGCTTGGTTACCCACAATTCGCAGAACGACGTAACAATCGGTGAGCTGCGCGACAAGTACAAGAGCAACAAGGGATTCTTTGAAACTATTTTTGCTATATTCAGAAAGAAAAGATGAATTTAGGTATTAAAAACGAAGACAGGCTTGTGATTCGTCACCGCTACGGGGTTAACAGCCCCGTAGAAGGAGAGTACGACGAATCACTCGCCGCTCACTGTAAAAACGGAACCTTTATCGGCGGCAGAGCAGGCAAGGCTCTTGTGTACAAGGGCATACCCTTTGCCAAGCCGCCGGTAGGCAATTTGCGCTGGAAGGCTCCGCAGCCGGTCGATGACTGCGACGGGGTTTTTGAGGCGTACTACAACGGAAAATCTCCTATTCAAACCGAATGGCCGAGCGAGCAGGCTTCCTATTATCCGCAGGGCGAGGACTGCCTTTACCTCAATATCTGGCTGAACGAAACCGATAAAACCGCGGATAAGCCCGTAATGGTGTTTTTCCACGGCGGCTCCTACGGCTGGGGAGGAACGGCGGATCCGATTTACGACGGCGCGAACTTTGTCGGCAAGCAGAGCGATATTATTCTGGTGACCGTCGGCTACCGCGTAGGTATGATGGGCTTTGTGGATTTCAGCGGCGTAAAGGGAGGGGAGGACTTCCCCGATTCGCCCAACCTCGGTCTGCTCGACCAGATTGAGGCTCTGCGCTGGGTTCAAAAGAATATCGGGGCGTTCGGCGGCAATCCCGAAAACGTGACGGTTTTCGGTGAGTCGGCAGGCGGCGGAAGCGTTTCGCTGCTCCCGATTATTCCGCAGGCAAAGGGCTTGTTCAAGCGCGTAATTGCCGAGAGCGGCTCGGTTGCCCTGACCTTCTCAAAGGAACAGTGCCAAAATGTCACCGAAAAATTGCTTAAGGCGGCAGGCGCCGAATCTATGCAGGATTTGATGGCGCTGACCGAGGCCGAGCTTAAGCTTGTCAACGAGTCGGTTAACGATATCAACAACTTTCCGCAGCGCGACGGCAAGCTTATTCCGCTCGATCCATATCTTCCGTACGAAAACGGCGAATCCGCCGGCGTGGATATTATGATAGGCACAAATTCGGACGAAATGAATTACTGGATCGGTGAAATCGGCGGAATGATGCTTTACCGCTTTACGAGCTCCGTAAAATTCGAAAACGACTTGAAATCGCTGAGCTACGTGGGAAAAAGGCGCGTAAAGAAGTTTATCGACAGCCTGGAAGGCCCGAATATTTGGCGTATTTCAGAGTTTTACAACGAGATGATGTTCCGCCTGCCTGCGATTTATCAGGCGCAGGAGCACTCAAAAAACGGCGGCAAGGCGTATATGTATTACTGGACAGTGCCGTCCGCTATCCCTGACCGAAAGGCGTGCCACGCCGTTGAGCTTGCCTATGTTTTCGGCAACCTCGAGGAAACCATTTACACAGGCGAACGCGCCGATGAGGATATTTCCGACGCGGTTATGCAGATGTGGACGAACTTTGCGCGTACCGGCAATCCCTCCACAGATGAAATCGAGTGGAAGCCGTACGACGTAAATGATCGCGCCTCGCTGGTTATTTCCGATAAACCGCATATGTCAAACGACGTTTTGCACAAGCAGCGCAAGATGCTCTCTCCGCTGCTTAAGCGGATGATAAATCCTTCCTACGCGGAGCTTGATTACAACGTTCCGTATGTGCGCAAGCTGCTTGCAGGCGGACTGCTCGCTGTTTCGGGAGTAGCTGCCGCGGCGGTTCTTACGGCAAAGCTGTTTAAAGATTAAAAATAAGGATGACTTTCCGTTTGTGCGGATAGTCATCCTTTAATTTGCCGTATGGACAAAAGTCTCAAATTTTGGTATTATAATTGTAACGATATTTTGATTGGGTGATAGAATGACGCTTTTCGGAAAAGAAGAGAAAAAGGTTGAGTACCTCGAGCTGGTATACGACCTGATTTTTGTTTACATAGTCGGCAGAAACAACGCGCTTATGCACAATTTTGAAAACGGCTTTACAACATTGGGCTCGTTTTCGGCGTATGTTTTCTGCACGCTCGCGATTATCCAAATTTGGATGTTCAGCACGTTTTACATCAACCTCTACGGCAGAAACAGCGTAAGAGATTACGTCTTTTTGTTCACGAATATGTACCTGCTGTACCATATGTCCACGGGTATTTCGACGAACTGGACGGAGAACAGCTACCGGTTTTGTATAGCTTGGGCGCTGATTTTGATTAACATCGCCGTGCAGCATTTTATCGAGGCGCGGCATCATAAAGCTGCTCCGTGGGAGTTAAAGCAAATCTACAGGCGCGGCGGAATAATCCTTATCGAAGCGCTCCTCGTTGTCGCGATTACGGTGTTTTACGCCTTTACGGGCATTTCGCTTACGTACATTCCGGTAATTTTCGGTATTGCCGCCACGGCGCTTTCGGGCAGGACAAATATGCTCGTTCCAGTGGATTTCGGACACCTCAGCGAACGCGCTATGCTGTATATCGTGTTTACCTTTGGCGAGATGATAATTGTTATTTCGTCGTACTTCGACGGAAAAATCACCCAGAACAGCCTGTATTTTTCGCTGATGGCGTTCCTCATAGTGGTAGGGCTGCTGCTCAGCTACGGCGTTCTGTACAACAGAATTATCGACCGCGATAAAACCACCAACGGCACGCTGTATATGCTTATTCACGTGTTCTTGATTTTTGCGCTGAACAATATCTCGGTAGCGCTTGAATTTATGCGCGACGAGGAGGTCGCTAATTTCCCGAAAACTCTGTTTTTGACAGGCTCGTTTGTGCTGTGCTTCACGTTTATGTTCCTGCTTGGATTTTACGCGAAAAAGCGCTGCGGCTTTAACCGCAAATTTGCCCTTGTGCTGACGGGAATGATGATTAGCTTTGCTGCGCTTATGCTGATATTCAGGGAGAATATGTACGTGAATATAGCGATTTCCGCAGCGTATGTTTTCGGGGTGTTCGCTATGTTGTATTACAGAGGAAAGCGTATGGAGGCTTAACTTATGGATTTGACAAAAGAAACAAACGTACTCAACGATATTATAAAATATATGACCGTGCCTAAGCTGATTGTCTGCGGTGTGGTGATTGCCGTGACGGTGCTGGTGTTTTTCGGCATTAAAATCGCAACACGGAAAATAAGAAAGAACCTCACGCTCGAAAACGACGGCGACAAGCTTTCACTGCTCAATTTTGTGGTGAACGTCATCCGCATAGCCGTTGTGCTTGCCGCGGCGATTGTTATTTTGCAGATTTTGGGCGTGAACGTCGGAACCTTCGCAACGCTGTTCGGACTGCTTATCGCGGTGCTCGGCTTTGCGTTTCAGGATTCGCTCAAGGACGTCTTTATGGGTATGATTATCCTGCTCGACAACTACTTCAAGGTAGGCGACGCGGTTTGCTACGAAAATAAGGACGGTATTGTTGTACATTTTAATCTGCGCACAACCAAAATCCAGCTTATCGACGATAACTCAATCTTATCGGTTTCGAACAGGAACATTTCCCAAATCGCGAAGCTCTCGAATATGAACGACGTCGATGTTCCGCTCTCCTACGACGAGGACGTTAAGAAAATCTACGAAACGCTTACCGAGGTTTGCGAGAGAATTAAGAAAATCGACACCGTCGAGGACAGTGTGTTCAAGGGAACTCAGGGCTTTGACGACTCGGCAATCAGGTACAGGGTGAGGTTTTTCTGCAAGCCGATTAACCGCCCCGACACCAAGCGCGCGGTTATGAGAGAAATCCAGAAGGGACTTGACGAGGCAGGAATAAAAATCCCCTACAACCAGCTCGACGTCCACACGTATAATAAGAAATAATATTGACTTTTTCACGTTTTTAGAATATAATAGCTTTGCTGAATAATTGCAGAGCGGTGAGCGCACCGCTCCGGATTTAGGTAACGTCACTTCGGTGTAACAATTAAATAACAGATAAAATTCGGGTTTTGTGACCTGATTTTATAGATTTGCGGGCGTGGTGGAATTGGCAGACACGCAAGATTTAGGTAACGTCACCTCGGTGTAACAATTAAATAATTTGATTTTGACGGCGAAAAGCTGTTGAAATATAGATGTGCGCCCGTGGCGGAACTGGCAGACGCGCCGGGTTTAGGTCCCGGTCCTTCGGGGTGCAGGTTCAATTCCTGTCGGGCGCACCAATATCGCGGCTTCGTCCGCAAAAGACAAGCCGTAGGTAAATCACCTGCGGCTTTTGTAATTTAGGAATCATTAGGGTTTGATATGGAAAAGACAGATTTACAAAAAATAGTAACCGAATTTCTTAAATATGATGTTTCTTCTGAATCAGAAGTAAGATCAAAACTTATTGATCATCTAATAGTGTTTTTGGGTTATCCTCCAGAGTTGCGTGCGGAAGAGTTTCCCGTCTATGGATTTAATGACAACAAACCGCAGAGAGCAAAGCATGCTGATTATATTACATTTAAAAGTAATGATTATGTAATGCACAAAGGAAAGAAAACTCAAACTTCTCTTGAGTGGGTAAGAAATAATAGCCTGCTTGTTTTTGAGGCGAAGGATAAAGATGAAATGCCAGAAAACTTCAATCAACCTGCTTACTATGCAATGTGGACTCGTGCTGTAGCCTACCTTGTCTGTGACGGCAAAAGAATTAAAGGGTACTACTACAAGGATTGTACTGCCGACAGAGAGATACTTGACTGTAAGATCGAAGATTTACCAAATACAGAATCTTTCGATTACTTTTCCTATGAAAACATCTTAGCGCTGAAAGAACGTAGATTAACCGGTAATATAGACAATGAAATCATTGTTAGACTTCGTGATTACTATGATGCTCAAAAATCAGATGTTCAATTAATAACTCACGAGGAAGATTTGAATGTTCCGGAAAACACAATAAACTATATGAGAGAAGCATTAGGAAAAAACTCTATCGGATTAAATAACTTGCAATTAACTGCTAAGTTTTTAAATCTAACTGATACGTTTTTGCAGAATAGAATAAGATATGATATTCCCGAGTATATGTTAGGTATCCCAAGAGATTATGGTGAAGTTCTGTTATATGCCGATGATAATCATTTTATACCGTTATTTGGAGCAAGTGTTGTTCATTATTATCGCAATGAAGTCGATATTTACGATGTATATAATGATTTCGTAAGAATAATCGTACATACAACTGAAGGCAATGCGGATGATGTTTCAATTGGGTTTCACGTATTTGATTTATCAGTTGATGAAAGAATGACTAAGCTAAATAATATAAAATTATTATTAGAATCAAATAGTATATCCGCTTACATAAAAAATACATCAACCCCATTGTTTGTATTCGCTCTAAATAGTGTGAATAACTCAAATGCCCTAATTGCCAAAACCAATTTGTATTTAAAAAGCCTAGAATTATTAAAAACCATTGAAGAATACTATGAGATTAAGTTTTCTTTATCTTTTGTACACAGTGAAAATGTGTTAGAACTACTTGAAAGTATAGCAACAATATATAGAGGAATTACACAAGAAGAGAATCATACTCTGGAATATCCACAAGAAGCATTTGCCGAGATTGATGAAGGTGCTGTGACACTGGAACAATCTGAACCTGTTCCAGATTCTACCAATGAAGGACGTAGAACTAACTTACCTGACATTTCTCTGTTCAACTATGTGTTTACACCAAATACAATTATGTTTTTACCTTGTACAGTCAACATCTCTCACCAAAGCAACAAATCATTAGCTATTCCATGTTGTTGTACTTATAGTGTTGTGACAAATAAAATAGATTAATTCTAAAGTCAAAAACGGCAGACGCACCATATCGGTACGCCTGCCGTTTTCTTACGCAATAAACATTCTCTCCGTCAAATTACCTTCCTCATCATAACAATCCTTATGCCGTTCAAACTTGGCATTGAGGTTGATTTTGATGTGGAGTTTTTTATCTTTTTCCGAGATAACGATGCTGTCCACCAGCAGCCGTAGATTGGCGTCGCTGATTGCTCCCTCCTGAATGATCTGCTCGATTAAATCAACGCTTTCCTTCATCTCCGCTTTGCGCTTTTTGATAGTCGCGCTGTAGTCGGTGATGGCGGCGATTTCCTTTTTGAGCCGTTCAATATCGTCCTCACAGAGCTTCAGCATTCGCGTATAGATTTCCGTGTGCTCCTTGTCGCGGATACGCTCGAGCAGGATTTCTTCTTGGTCGCTCATACGTTGACGGAGCGTTCTGTTCAGCTCTGCAAGCTTATTGCTGACGTTACTTTTTTGCTTTACCCACCGCTTAACATCGGATTCTATGGATCGATAATTTGCTATCGCTCTTTCCTTTATGCTGAGTAATTCGCTGTAAATCAGCTCGTCAAGCATCGTTTCGTCAATTCTGTGAGCCGTGCAATACTCTTTTCCGTAGCGGTGATAGCCGTTGCAGTTGTACTCATATCTGTCAGGCAGCCCTATCCAACGACGAATTTTGCATACAAAGGTGCAGCCGCATTCCTCGCACCTCAGTAATCCGGTGTATCTGTGACAGGGTTTGCCTGAGCTTGCCCGGACGTCTTTCTTCTTTTTCTGCCCGAAAATAGATTGTACCTGCTCCCATTTTTCCTTGGAAATGATAGCAGGTACAAAGTTTTCATGCACGAAGTTTTCCTCAACGGGAAGCACCTCGCGGATTTGATAGATTTTATTGGTGTGCGTTTTGTGGCAGACCAGCGTGCCTTTGTAGAATTCATTTGTCAGGATCCGTTTAACAGTTGTACTTGTCCACAGAAACCGGCTCGTGATTTTCGGCGCGTTGCTCATGGTTTTCTTTTTCATCTTCTTGTTCTGATAGTAAAGCGGCGATTTTACTCCCTCGGAATTGAGCTGATGTGCGATATTTTTCAGTCCGTAGCCTTGCAGATAGAGGTCATAAATCCTTCTGACAATCTCCGCTTCTTCCTCTATGATGATAACCTCGTCGGTATTTCTGTCCTTGAAATATCCAAGTGGAGGGACGATAATAATTCCCTCCCGCTGCTTTTGCAGGTAGCCTGCCGAAATTCTCCGCGAGGTATCCTTGCAATACATATCGTTAATGATACCTTTGAAGCCAATCGTCAGGTCATCCGCTTCGTTGAAGGAGTCGATATTTTCCGTGACCGACAGCACGCGAATATTGTGTTTGCGAAGCTCGTCCATGAACACCATCGTCTGTGTGCGGTGCCTGCCGAGCCGTGACAGGTCTTTGACAACCACTGCATCGATGGATTTCTTATCGAACTGCTCATAGATTTTCTCAATACCTTCGCGCTCAAATGTCATTCCGCTGACGTTATCGTCAAACGATTCTCCGATGATTTCGTGATTATGCGCCTTTGCGTATTCGACTAAAATGTTTTTCTGGTTGGTCAGCGAGTTCTGTTCAGCGTCGTCGTCGCGTGACAACCGGTAGTATAACCAAACTCTCATGTGTATTCTCCTTTCGATTCTGTGTGGGAATGTCGTGGCCGCGCTACCTCTGTGCAACCACAACATACCACAGCTTTTATTGAATATCCAGACTTTTTTACGCGGATTTTTCAAGAGAATAATCCTCGTCCGGCAGTAAATTGTTTTCTGAAATGTAGTCTTTGACTACAGATTTTAAGAATGTGTTGAACTGCTCGTCGGTTCCGACGTAGTCAAATTCAACGGTAGAAATGATAATCGGCTCAGCCTTTCTCGCCATAGAACTCCTTTCCTCGCCGTAGTAAATACAGCGAATTGTTTTTATTATTCTATTAAAATCGTAGTTGGTTTTGAAACAAAACCGATTCATATTTGACATCAATCCTTTCGTTTGATTATTAGTTTTACATTGATTGAGCGATACCCTGCTCGCGTTCGTAGTCCTCGCGGGTGCAGTAGGTGTGGAAGGCTTCGTTAGAAATTTTCCGTCCGAGGATTTTTTCGAGGCGGAGTTTCTCCATCGTGTTCATTTCGTTGACGTAATGCGGCTGATAATAGTAGTCCGCAGGCACGGATGAAAGTATATCTCCGAGGAGATTGAACAGTCCGTCGGTGCTTGTCATTGTAAAACTGTCGTCGTGATAAGGCGTTACATAGTCGCAGTAGGTATCGAGCATTTCACCGTCACAGCCGCCCATAGCGAAGTACAGTTCCAGATTATTTTTCAGGAATCGCTCATCGAACAACTTATTGTCGCGGACTTTGTAACCTTCCGGCGTGGTGAAGGTGATATATTTATACTTGTCCTCCCACTGCACCTTGTAGCCGTGTTCGCGCATATACTCGATGAATTCTTCCTTTGTCGCCGACCAGCCAATGGCGCAGGAAGCGGTTTCTATCAGATCACGTTTCCATCTTGCATTGCGCGGATTCTTGGTTTTGGTCTCGGTCACGCTTAGTCCGTACTCACGACACAGTTGGTTTGAATACTCCTTTGCCTGCAACATTTCGTTGCGGCTTTGGTGAAATTTTTTGCCGTTCTCGAAGTTCACGCTGTTCATAATAAGATGATTGTGGATGGCATGGGTGTTTGTGTGTGTAGCAACAAGCACTTGAAAGCCCGGAAAGTATTCGGCAAATTTCAATCCGATTTCGTGCGCGGTCTCGGGCGTGAGGTCATCGTCAGGCGAGAACGACTGCACGATATGGTAATAACTTCTGCCGTCCTCCTTGTGAAACCGCTTCTTAACAAACCTGAATTCTTCAAGCGCGCTCTCGGGTGAACAGTTGACGCCGCTGATCAATTTGCTCTCCGTCGCTTCACGGCGCGTGACATAATCAAAAATATTGTTCATCGGACTTCCTGAGTTAACGAATTTAACGACTGCCAAAGCCTTGCCACCTCCTCTCTCGTTTCACGCAAATCGACCTCGTAAATGTAGCCGGAGTTGACCGCACGCGTCAGTTGGTTGAGGCTGTTTCCGATTTTTCTCAGCTCATTTGCTACTTCATCGATACCTTTGACGACGATAATCTTCTTGCCAAGCGCGCAATCGCGCAGATACATACTCGGCGTTCTGTAGGAAGAGTACGCCTTTTCTTCGATAATTTCTCTCTGTTCGGGCGTGACTCTCGTTGAAATAATTTCTGTTTTCGGTTGCTTTTTCAAAATATTTTCCTCCTATCTTTTTTATAAAGGGGTGCGGGCGAGACTGTGTCAAAAGTAAAGACAAAGTCTGAAAAATATGGTATAATAATGATGCAATAAACAGATGCAAGGGAGTTGTTTGTATGCAGTATATTTCAGGTGAAGATCGGAATCAAATATCAATGCTGCCTCCCAGCATAGATGAATATGTCACAGAGGACAATCCGGTAAGGGTTATTGATGCTTTTGTCGACAGCCTTGATGTGGCTGCTATGGGATTTAATCATTCTGAGCTAAACTCAACCGGCAGACCACCGTATGCGTCTCAGGACATGCTCAAGCTATATATTTACGGTTACTTTAACCGCATTCGCTCCAGCAGATGTCTTGAACGAGAAACGCATCGCAATCTTGAGGTTATCTGGCTGATGAA
>Ga0310695_10003195_pt1 | contig 32703 bp, 27 predicted proteins | sample RumenRJG_04DNA_FD_203882 | JGI IMG/M metagenome (GOLD analysis project Ga0310695, IMG submission 203882) | Bovine rumen microbial communities from Lethbridge, Alberta, Canada - RJG_04 (v2) (version 2) | ecosystem: Host-associated > Mammals > Digestive system > Stomach > Rumen | place: Canada... | reverse complement strand
ACAGCATATTCATATACATCGTGCGGTACAGCTCTACCTCTGCTTTTGCTCTTTCAAAGGTGATGAAGGGCGTCAAACTGATAACACGCACGTCGGCAGTACCGCGACCGACAACCGTGTATAAAAGAATGAGAGCCAAGCCGAGCAGTGCCGTCGTACGGGCAAAATGATTTCGCGCTCTGCCCTTGAGCAGAACCATTAAAAACGTCCATAGCAGGTGAAGCGCTATCGTTTCAACATACACCTGCTGCATGGGCTGCACATAAAATTCATGAAACAGTCTTTGCATATCCGTTATTCCACCTGAAACAAACGCATTTGGCTGTATATTTCCTTGCGCGACGACGCCTCCTTCAGCATTGCCGCTGTATCCCTGTTTTTTCTTTTACCGGTCAGCAGCAAGCCGACATATTTTCCGCCCTCTGCAACCCAACCGACAGGGAGAAACACCCTGCGTTTTTCGATCCATTTGTAATCTGTAACTATTTTTTGATTGAGCGAAGTGATCACCTGCCGCAGAACATGCTTTTCATCAACCGTCCGCTCGCCGCGGTTGGAAATATATTTTATCTCGCGGTAGCGGTTCATATCTTTTTTTCCGAAATTACCGCCGCGTAAAATATCCTCCATCACTTCTTGTATGAGCTGCTCGGAGATCTCAGCATTGTCCGCCCACGCCTTGTGTGAAATACCAAGGTATTTTTCCGATACCAGCGTCAGAATCTGCGCAAAGCGCCACAAGCCAAACTGTTTGAGCTTACTTTCAAAAAGCCGCACAAATTCCTCATTGCCGAGACGATCGGCAAAAACAGCCCAGTCGCACAAGTGCCGCAAGCCGATGCCCTCGCTTGTCAAATGCGAAATCACATGGAGCAGCATAATCAAGCCGTGGTGATATGTATCGGGAATCATACAAACCGCTCCGTCAAGTGTGATGGGCACGGCGCTTTCGATAACCGTGTCGATTTCTTTGGCAATCAGTTCTCCGACCGCGCCGCCGGGTGTATCAAAGCTACGATGCTGCTCCCAAACGCTCCTCGGTGCACGCTTAAAGGCTACATGCTTGCTGTCCGGCGCATCGCCATGGTCAATTGCAAAGCCGGCATCCAAAACGACCTTTTTTGCGCGCTCAAAATCTTCCTCTCTGACCAGATAATCAACATCCCCCATCGACCGGAGCGACGCCTCGGGATAATAATACGCCGACGCCATGCCCTTGAGGGTGCAATACGGTATCTGCTTCTCCGTCATCAGACGGTGCAGCTCTCCGTGCTCCATAAAATTATTGGTATTGCCGATGATTTCACCGAGGAAAAACTCCTGCTGCTGCAAATATGCAGCAGGATTTTGCTCCCTGAGCCTGTCCTTTAATGTAGGAAATGCCGCTAAAAACACGGTCTGAACCTTTGCCTCGCGAAGAATATCCATAACATCTTCATTATTCAATTCGGGCTCTTTGCCGCCGAACAGCTGGTATTTCACCACACCCAGCAAGCTCTTCATTTGCCTTTCCATATATGCTGTTGACCCTTCACATTATTTGTTATTAGAATTGTAGCACAACCAAGCGGAAAAGGCAAGGAAAAACAAGCTGTAAACACAGAAACAGCGAATAAACGCGTGATCACGCTACGGCTAAATATCTTCTTTCAATTTTAGCCTGGTCTTAACAGCGCCCTGCAAATCCTCGCTGAAAGCCTTTAAGTCATCTTCGGAAATGGCATCCTCGTATATTAAATTGATGATACCTTGAAGCATATTGGAGCGCTTACCGTCTCTCGCCGACACACCTGTACACCGCTTATCATTTTTGATTCTTTCGTCTAATGCCCAAAACTTTTCCGAAGCTTGTCTGTCGCTGCCGAGCAGTTCGATATATTCCTTTGTGAGCCGCTCCATATACGCCTCCTGCCATTCGGGCAGCAGCTTGCGGAACAGCTTCCGGTCTTTTTCGATTACCTGATACATATTTTTCTCCTACATAATCCCAAACAAATCTTCCAGTCTTGTATCCCGGATAATTCTGTCACTGGGCTTATCCACATTCGCAAGCATAGATTCCACGCGGCTTGAGATGACCACGTCCACGAATTTATTAGTATCTATACCGCGCAGTGAAAAGAACAGCAACGGCTCTTCGTCGAGTCTTGCACCCACGCCGTAAAGGGTCGCCGCGACGTGCTTGCACATGACCGCCCAGTCAGGGCAGGAGCAGGAAACGGAGATTTCACGCGGCTTGGGGAACAGACCGCCTTCGTCCAAAAAGACCTCCTTTAGTTCCTTTGGAAAATCGCCGTTCACCAGTTTGTCAAGCGTTTCCACGCGCGTGCCGCATTTGCCGGTGATGGTCTCAATGCGCTCCTCCGACAGCGGACTGATGCGGATCTCCACCTTGTAGGGCGTTTTTCTGGTGCCCTGCACACGCGCCATGATTTTGCCCTTTTTGATCTGCAAATCTATCACCGCGCCCGTGCGGACATAGCGTCTGCCGCGCGGCAGTCTGGTATCAAAATCGGCGTAGCGTTCCAGATTCTCACACCACGCCTTGCCCCACCAGCTGTTGGCGATCTGACGGGACTTTATCACCACCGGGTGCAGCGTCTGTCCCTTTGCCGCCGCTTTTTTTCGTGTGTTTTTCGCGTTTTCTTTCAGCTCTTCCTCGGTGGGCTGCGGATAATTCATCTCATTCCAATAGCGTGCCATGCTTACACCTCCAGTCTCAGCAGCTTCATCAGCTCATCGTTGCTCATCTCCGTGATCCAGTTCTCGCCGCCTGCGCCGATAACGTTCTCGGCAAGCTCTTTTTTGGAGGAGATCAGCGCGTCGATCTTCTCCTCCACCGAGCCCTTACAGACAAATTTGTGCACCATCACATTCTTGTCCTGACCGATGCGGAACGCGCGGTCGGTCGCCTGATTCTCGACCGACGGATTCCACCAGCGGTCAAAGTGAATGACATGGTTTGCCTTGGTGAGATTCAGTCCCGTGCCGCCTGCCCTGACGGACAGCACCAAATACGGCACATAGCTCTCACTCTGGAACCGCTCGACGATCGCATTGCGCTCTTTGATCGGCACGCCGCCGTGAATGACGCCGCCGCGTCTGCCGAACACCTCCGCAAGATAATCATCCAAATGACCGGTCAGCTCCTTGAACTGTGTAAACACCAGCATGCGCTCGCGCTTTTCGGCTATCGTCTGTGCCAATTGCTTTAGCAGCTCAAACTTGCCGCTCTGCGCCGGGCTGTATTCCTCGGTGCCGAGATACTGATCGGGATGGTTACAAATTTGCTTGAGATGCAGCAGCAGAGCAAGCACGATACCGCGCCGCTGCATGCCGTCGCTGTTCTCCACCTTTTCGCTCGTTTCCGCCAACAGCTTGCGGTACAGCACCGTCTGCTTGGGAGAGAGCGTAACGTAATCGAGCTGCTCGAGCTTGTCGGGCAGGTCGGAAATGATTTTTTTATCGGTTTTGACACGCCGCAGCAAGAACGGCGCGATCATATTTTTCAGCTTGGCATAGCCCTCGGGATTCTGCTCCAAGCCACGGCAAAAGCCTCGAAATTCCTCCATGCTGCCGAGCAAGCCTTTGTTGAGAAAATCAAAGAGCGACCAGAGGTTGGACAAATCATTTTCGATCGGCGTGCCCGTCATAGCGATGCGCATGCGGCTTTTGAGCCGTTTTATCTGCCGCGTCTGTTTCGTGCCGGGATTCTTGATCGCCTGCGCTTCGTCCAAGATGATACAATCCCACAGCGGTTCTTCCAGCGCTTCAATGGACATTGCCATACGGTAGGTAGTAATGGTCAAAAATGCGTCGGATTTTGTAAATCTGTCAGAAAGCGTTGCCGCATGCGCGCCGTGTAACACTGTAACGGGCAGGTCCGGCGTGAACCGCGCCGCTTCCTTTTGCCAGTTGCCGAGCAGGGACGCCGGCACGATCAACAGTACGTTTCCGTTTGGCTTCTGCGCTCGCAGCGCTTCCAAAAAAGCGAGTATCTGCACAGTTTTGCCGAGTCCCATATCGTCTGCTAAGCACGCGCCGAAACCAAGACGGTTCATTTGCAGCAGCCACTGATAGCCGATCTCCTGATATGGGCGCAGCTCACCGCTGAAGCCGTCAGGAACGCCGATGCTTTTCTGCTTGCGCGGATTGCGCAGGCTTTTCAGCAAGCCGCCCAGCCATTTGCCGTTGGTGATGACCGGCGCGTCGTCCTCACTGTCATAGGCATAGTGCATTTCCGAGCGCAGCGCGTCAAGCAAACTGATGTCGCCGTCATACTGCTTCATTTCGGCAAGCAGCCGTTTCAGCTTTTCGTGGTTGACCTCCACCCACTTGCCCTTGATAAAGGACAAGCCTTCTGTTTGGGTGAGCAGATCGCGGATCTCCTCTTCCGTCAGCGGAATGCCGCCGACAGTCAGGGACGGCGCCATATGCAGCAAAGCGTCCAATCCGAGCAGCGACGGCTTTTCATCGCCCATTTTCACCGTCACCGCGAACGCGCTGTAGCGCTTCTTCCACCAATTCGGAATGCGGCACAGAATGCCGCAGTTTTCCAACGCGGCAACGTCGTTCAAAAACTGATACGCTTCCTCCGCCGTCAGACCCAAGGGATGAAACAGCTCGCCGCTCTCCATGAATCTGCCTATCAGTGCCGAGACCTCCGCCGCCTTATTCAAACAAGACAACAGCTCCAACAGCTTGGAACGCTCGTCGCGGTACTCGGTCAGCGCGTATTGCAGCGGAACATGGCGCACACGGCCGCCGTCGCCCTTTGTGGCGTAGGTCGCCAAAAACGCAAAGGGAAACTCTCCCTCGCTATTCTCCACCAAATGAAAAAAGACGCGCTCGGGAACATGAAGCTTTTGATTCTTCTCCGCAAAATACAGTGAGACCCTTCCGGTATAGCTTTTGATTTGCTTTGAAAAAACTGCCAACAGCTTGCGGTATTGCCGCTTGATCCACGTGCGCGTCACAAATTCCGCACCCAACACGAACGGCACGGAATCGAGTAATAATTCAATTGTTTCTTCCTTTGGCACAAGCTCTGTTTTCTCGCGGCTCAGCTCCAGACCGGACGTGTTGACCAGCATCTCGACGAAGCTCTCCGCCACCTGAAACAAAAACACGCCTGCCGCATCAAAGCATTCCGGCAGCTCCCGAAACGCCAACTCATACAAGGTTTCATACGGCGCTCTTGCAAAACCGCTTGCGTATGCCTGCACTTCCTTTTCGGCATACAACATATCGTCAACACGGAACCCGTCCTTTGTCAGCAAAAACTGTATTTTTTCCATTCTACCCCCACCGTATATGCTATATTCTTGTTTATGCTATATTCATGTTTGCGTTTTTCCAAATTATAATCGTATTCAATAACAATCAGTTAACGCATTCAAAACCGCTGACAATTAATTTTGTCAGCTCTTCGACTGTTTTTATTATTTACATAGATAATCTTTTAATCAGTATAGCATAATGATAGCGTATTTTCAATCGATTGATAACATATTATGAGAGAATACAGTCCATTTTATACACATACAAAGCCGGGAGACGCTCAGATCTCCCGGCTTTCTATCAATTTATCAGAGCACATACTCCTTCACTTATTGATACAGCAGCCCTTTTGCCAATGAAGGATCACCCTTTTTCAGGCATTCGATACTTCCAACCACCCAAAAAGCGTCCTTTGCGCGCGAGACTGCAACGTTCATTAGATTCGAATTCGTGTCGATAAAAAAGTTCTCAGTATTTTCCTCCTTGCGGTTCGGACGGTAGTCATAGAGAACGATTACGCCTCACAATATAGATTGCTGTTTAAAACCGGAATGTATCCTTCAACCCCAGCCATTTCTGGTCTTTGTCGGAAAGGCTCAGGGGTGTTCCGTCGCTCATGGCATATCCTTCCGCTGTGCAGTTGCCTTGGTATTCACCGACTAAGTCAGGCCATTTTATGCCAATTGCGGGATCGTTCCACGCCAAGCCACCCTCGTCGCCGGGATGATAAAAATCTGTGCACTTATAGCAGAAGGTCGCTGTGTCTGACAGCACCAAAAAGCCGTGGGCAAAGCCTTCGGAGATGTAGAACTGCTTTTTGTTTTCGGCACTCAAAACTTCACCGTACCACTGTCCGTATGTAGGACTGTCCTTGCGCAAATCCACCGCAACGTCAAAAACTGCGCCCTCAAACACGCGCACCAGCTTTCCCTGCGGATACTGCTTTTGAAAGTGCAGCCCTCTAAGCACGCCTTTTTTAGACATGCTCTGGTTGTCCTGCACAAACACCATATTCAAGCCGGCTTCCTGCATATCCTTTTGATTGTAGGTTTCCATGAAATAGCCGCGGCTGTCGCCATGCACGGTCGGTTCAATGATATATAAGCCCTCGATCGGCGCTTTTGTTACTTTAATCTGTCCCATTATAGTTTCGCTTCCTCCAAATATCTTTTTACCGCGTCCTGCCATGCAGGCAGCGGTTCAAATCCCATCTCTGTTAATTTGCTCTTATCTAAACGGCTGTTGAACGGTCTTGCCGCCTTGCTCAAGCCGTACTCTGCGGTCGTGACGGGAACGACCTTTGTTGACAGCCCATACTGCCTGTAAAACTCGCAGCAAAAGTCGTACCAACTGATGAAGCCGCCCTCATTGGTAGCATGGTAATAGCCGTATTTTTCGGTTTCCGCCATATCCACCAACAAACGCGCCAAATCAAAGGTATAGGTCGGCGTGCCGATTTGGTCGTTGACAACGCGAACCATGTCGTATTTCTTGCCGACATTGATCATTGTCTTGATAAAGTTTTTGCCGTTCAAACCAAATACCCACGCAATGCGGACAATGAAAAATTTGTCGAGCGTCTCTGCAACAGCTTTTTCACCGTGAAGTTTCGTCTGTCCGTAGTAATTCAGCGGCGCAAAATCCTTGCAATCCGCCTGCCAAGGCTCCGTTCCTTGTCCGTTGAATACATAGTCGGTGCTGAGATAGAGCATTTTGCAGTCAAGCTCTTTGCAAACCTCTGCTAATTTTTTTGTTCCCGTGACATTTACCGCATAAACCTTTGGCTTATTCTCCTCATCCTCCGCCGCATCCACTGCCGTCCATGCGGCACAGTGAATCACTACGTCAGGCTTGATATCGTATAATACTTTCTCAACAGCCGCTCTATCGGTAATATCCAATTGTATATCGGCTGTATCTATAATATCTGAGCCGATTGCTTCGTGTCCGCGGCGCTTCAGCTCATTCATGACATCATATCCAAGCTGACCGCCGACGCCGGTTACAAATACCTTCATACTTTCCTCATCTAAGCATATCAATATATTTGCCGTCCAATACATCCTTCAGGTATTGTCCGTACTGATTCTTTTTGAGCACCTCATAAACTGCCATAACTTCCTCCTTGGAAATCCAGCCATTGAGATAGGCGATTTCCTCTAAGCAGGCAATCTTGCGATGCTGATGATCCTCCATTGTCTTGACAAAGTTGGTCGCCTCCGCAAGGCTTTCATGCGTACCTGTGTCCAACCATGTAAATCCCTGTCCGAGAAGCTCAACATTAAGGGCGTTTTTCTCGAGATATATTCGGTTGAGGTCGGTGATTTCCAGCTCGCCCCTTGCGGACGGCTTCAGGTTCTTTGCGTATGCGACAACCTTATTGTCATAAAAATATAAGCCCGTCACGCAATAATTGGATTTCGGCTTAGCAGGCTTTTCTTCAATGGACACCGCCTTGCCGTCCCCATCGAACTCCACAATACCAAAGCGCTCGGGATCATCAACGTAATAACCAAATATGGTAGCGCCCTTGCCGCTCTGGGCGTTGTCAACGGCTTCTTTTAGGCGCTTTTTCAAGCCGTGACCGGCAAAGATATTATCCCCTAACACCATCGCCACACAATCATCGCCGATAAAATTCGCACCGAGGATAAACGCCTGTGCCAAACCGTCTGGCGACGGCTGAATAGTATATGTCAGATGAACGCCAAACTGATGACCGTTGCCGAGCAGCTTTTCAAACCGCTCCGTGTCCTGCGGTGTCGAGATTATCAAAATATCACGGATCCCCGCATTCATCAGCACCGACAGCGGATAATAAATCATCGGCTTGTCATAAATCGGCAGCAATTGCTTTGAGGTGACTTTTGTCAGTGGATATAGGCGTGTACCAGAACCACCTGCCAAGATAATTCCTTTCATGTGCAATCCCTCGTTTTTTGTTTTTCACTGTTGTTTGTATGATTTGATATAGATATAATAATACTAATACTATTATAACATTATTTTTTAAAAGCGCAATAGCTGCAAAAGGTTTTTTATTTTTCGCACCATGATCTATTTTTTTCAATCTGTCAGTGCTAACATGAAAAATTTGGCAAAAATTAGAGTGAGAGCAGGACATAAAACAGGCTCAGTGTCATTTTTGTTACGCCGAGCCTGTTTGTTAATCAGCAAAATACCTTCTGTCGATTTCCAGCCTTGTCTTAACAGTGTCCTGCAAATCCTCGCTGAAATCCTTTAAATCATCTTCGGAAATGGCTTCCTCGTATATCAGATTGATGATAAGTTGAAGCATATTGGAGCGTCTGATATCTCTCGCAAGTACACCTGTGCACCGCTTATCATTCTTCATTCTTTTCTCAAGCATCCAAAATTTTTCGGACGCCGCATCATCGCCGTTAAGCAGCTCGGCATATTCTTTTGTCAGCCGCTCCATATATACTTCCTGCCAAACGGGCAGCTTTTTGCGGAACAGCTTCCAATCCTTTTCTTTAACCCGATGCATAACTTCCTCCTGTCACACGCCGAATAAATCTTCCAGTTGCGTATCTTTTAGTATTCTGCCGCTCGGCTTATCGACGTTCGCGAGCATGCTTTCTATGCGGCTCGAAATCACGACGTCCACAAATCTGTCGGTGTCGATGCCGCGCAGTGAAAAAAACAGCAGCGGTTCTTCATCCAACCTTGCGCCCACGCCGTAAAGGGTCGCCGCGACGTGCTTGCACATGACCGCCCAGTCAGGGCAGGAGCAGGAAAAGGAGATCTCACGCGGCTTGGGGAACAAGCCGCCTTCGTCCAAAAAGACCTCCTTCAGTTCCTTTGGAAAATCGCCGTTCACCAGTTTGTCAAGCGTTTTCACGCGCGTGCCGCATTTGCCGGTGATGGTCTCAATGCGCTCCTCCGACAGCGGACTGATGCGGATCTCCACCTTGTAGGGCGTTTTTCTGGTGCCCTGCACACGCGCCATGATTTTGCCCTTTTTGATCTGCAAATCTATCACCGCGCCCGTGCGGACATAGCGTCTGCCGCGCGGCAGTCTGGTATCAAAATCGGCGTAGCGTTCCAGATTCTCACACCACGCCTTGCCCCACCAGCTGTTGGCGATCTGACGGGACTTTATCACCACCGGGTGCAGCGTCTGTCCCTTTGCCGCCGCTTTTTTTCGTGTGTTTTTCGCGTTTTCTTTCAGCTCTTCCTCGGTGGGCTGCGGATAATTCATCTCATTCCAATAGCGTGCCATGCTTACACCTCCAGTCTCAGCAGCTTCATCAGCTCATCGTTGCTCATCTCCGTGATCCAGTTCTCGCCGCCTGCGCCGATAACGTTCTCGGCAAGCTCTTTTTTGGAGGAGATCAGCGCGTCGATCTTCTCCTCCACCGAGCCCTTACAGACAAATTTGTGCACCATCACATTCTTGTCCTGACCGATGCGGAACGCGCGGTCGGTCGCCTGATTCTCGACCGACGGATTCCACCAGCGGTCAAAGTGAATGACATGGTTTGCCTTGGTGAGATTCAGTCCCGTGCCGCCTGCCCTGACGGACAGCACCAAATACGGCACATAGCTCTCACTCTGGAACCGCTCGACGATCGCATTGCGCTCTTTGATCGGCACGCCGCCGTGAATGACGCCGCCGCGTCTGCCGAACACCTCCGCAAGATAATCATCCAAATGACCGGTCAGCTCCTTGAACTGTGTAAACACCAGCATGCGCTCGCGCTTTTCGGCTATCGTCTGTGCCAATTGCTTTAGCAGCTCAAACTTGCCGCTCTGCGCCGGGCTGTATTCCTCGGTGCCGAGATACTGATCGGGATGGTTACAAATTTGCTTGAGATGCAGCAGCAGAGCAAGCACGATACCGCGCCGCTGCATGCCGTCGCTGTTCTCCACCTTTTCGCTCGTTTCCGCCAACAGCTTGCGGTACAGCACCGTCTGCTTGGGAGAGAGCGTAACGTAATCGAGCTGCTCGAGCTTGTCGGGCAGGTCGGAAATGATTTTTTTATCGGTTTTGACACGCCGCAGCAAGAACGGCGCGATCATATTTTTCAGCTTGGCATAGCCCTCGGGATTCTGCTCCAAGCCACGGCAAAAGCCTCGAAATTCCTCCATGCTGCCGAGCAAGCCTTTGTTGAGAAAATCAAAGAGCGACCAGAGGTTGGACAAATCATTTTCGATCGGCGTGCCCGTCATAGCGATGCGCATGCGGCTTTTGAGCCGTTTTATCTGCCGCGTCTGTTTCGTGCCGGGATTCTTGATCGCCTGCGCTTCGTCCAAGATGATACAATCCCACAGCGGTTCTTCCAGCGCTTCAATGGACATTGCCATACGGTAGGTAGTAATGGTCAAAAATGCGTCGGATTTTGTAAATCTGTCAGAAAGCGTTGCCGCATGCGCGCCGTGTAACACTGTAACGGGCAGGTCCGGCGTGAACCGCGCCGCTTCCTTTTGCCAGTTGCCGAGCAGGGACGCCGGCACGATCAACAGTACGTTTCCGTTTGGCTTCTGCGCTCGCAGCGCTTCCAAAAAAGCGAGTATCTGCACAGTTTTGCCGAGTCCCATATCGTCTGCTAAGCACGCGCCGAAACCAAGACGGTTCATTTGCAGCAGCCACTGATAGCCGATCTCCTGATATGGGCGCAGCTCACCGCTGAAGCCGTCAGGAACGCCGATGCTTTTCTGCTTGCGCGGATTGCGCAGGCTTTTCAGCAAGCCGCCCAGCCATTTGCCGTTGGTGATGACCGGCGCGTCGTCCTCACTGTCATAGGCATAGTGCATTTCCGAGCGCAGCGCGTCAAGCAAACTGATGTCGCCGTCATACTGCTTCATTTCGGCAAGCAGCCGTTTCAGCTTTTCGTGGTTGACCTCCACCCACTTGCCCTTGATAAAGGACAAGCCTTCTGTTTGGGTGAGCAGATCGCGGATCTCCTCTTCCGTCAGCGGAATGCCGCCGACAGTCAGGGACGGCGCCATATGCAGCAAAGCGTCCAATCCGAGCAGCGACGGCTTTTCATCGCCCATTTTCACCGTCACCGCGAACGCGCTGTAGCGCTTCTTCCACCAATTCGGAATGCGGCACAGAATGCCGCAGTTTTCCAACGCGGCAACGTCGTTCAAAAACTGATACGCTTCCTCCGCCGTCAGACCCAAGGGATGAAACAGCTCGCCGCTCTCCATGAATCTGCCTATCAGTGCCGAGACCTCCGCCGCCTTATTCAAACAAGACAACAGCTCCAACAGCTTGGAACGCTCGTCGCGGTACTCGGTCAGCGCGTATTGCAGCGGAACATGGCGCACACGGCCGCCGTCGCCCTTTGTGGCGTAGGTCGCCAAAAACGCAAAGGGAAACTCTCCCTCGCTATTCTCCACCAAATGAAAAAAGACGCGCTCGGGAACATGAAGCTTTTGATTCTTCTCCGCAAAATACAGTGAGACCCTTCCGGTATAGCTTTTGATTTGCTTTGAAAAAACTGCCAACAGCTTGCGGTATTGCCGCTTGATCCACGTGCGCGTCACAAATTCCGCACCCAACACGAACGGCACGGAATCGAGTAATAATTCAATTGTTTCTTCCTTTGGCACAAGCTCTGTTTTCTCGCGGCTCAGCTCCAGACCGGACGTGTTGACCAGCATCTCGACGAAGCTCTCCGCCACCTGAAACAAAAACACGCCTGCCGCATCAAAGCATTCCGGCAGCTCCCGAAACGCCAACTCATACAAGGTTTCATACGGCGCTCTTGCAAAACCGCTTGCGTATGCCTGCACTTCCTTTTCGGCATACAACATATCGTCAACACGGAACCCGTCCTTTGTCAGCAAAAACTGTATTTTTTCCATTCTACCCCCACCGTATATGCTATATTCTTGTTCGCGCAAAAAAAGATTTAATTTATTATTCAGCATAATGTAAGCACTCACACTTTTTTGCGTCATAGCAATAACCGAACCCATATGCGCTTACCATAATTATAGTACAACATATAGTTGCCATTGTCAACATATTTCCGTTTCTTCCAATTTCTTCATATACAATATTTGCGAATATCCGAAACTCAAAAACATACAATAACCTTGCAATTATTTTGCTAAAAAGTATCAGGCAAGGGAGTTTTTAGAGTTGAAGGCTACGGGAATAGTCAGAAGGATAGACGACCTCGGCAGGGTAGTCATCCCAAAAGAAATCAGAAGAACCCTGCGTATCCGCGAGGGCGACCCGTCACAGATAACATTGATACCCTGGCTGAATTTCTGCGTAAATATAGGCAGGTTTGCTGAAAGGCAGGGGCTGGGTTAGTACATATTGACGAAGAAAAATTGAATGACCGTGGGTATTTGAGAAGGGTATAAAACAGGTTCGGTGCATTTTTTGTGCTACCGAGCCTGTTTTTCGTTGTATTTTTTGTAATAAGACAGCATATTTTCGTTGAATTTTTCGTACTGAAACAGCATATTTTCGTTGCATTTTTTTTAATTAGGTGTTATACTAATAATAGAAAATCATAAAAAGGTGTGATGTAATGTACCGTTCTGCAATCGAGAAACTGAAAAAATGGAAGGAAAGCTATTACCGCAAGCCGATGATTATTGAAGGTGCGCGTCAGGTCGGCAAAACATGGCTGATGAAGGAATTCGGCAAGGAGTGCTATGAAAAAACTGTTTACATTAACTTCGACTCCAACAGACAAATGAAAGATTTGTTTTCTTCTGACTTGAATATTGAACGAATCATTATGGGACTGGAGATATATTCCGACACTACCATAACGCCTGACGATACGCTGATTATTTTTGATGAGGTACAAGAAGTTCCTGCTGCGTTGAGCAGTCTGAAATATTTCTACGAGAACGCTCCGCAGTATCATATAATCTGTGCCGGTTCGCTTTTAGGAATCGCATTGCATGAAGGTACATCCTTTCCTGTCGGAAAGGTGGACTTTCTCAAGCTCTATCCCCTGTCGTTCGACGAGTTTTTATTGGGAACCGGTTATGAAAAACTTTACAAGTTACTCAACAGTGGTGACTACGCATTAATAAACTCTTTTTCCGAACAATTTATATATCTGCTGAAACAGTATTACTTCATAGGCGGTATGCCAGAGGTCGTTTTGCGTTTCTCACACAACAAAGATTTCAACGAGGTGCGCGAAGTGCAAAAGCGAATCCTCGAAGCATACGAACAAGACTTTTCCAAGCACGCGCCGTCTGATATCGTTCCGAAAATCCGCATGGTATGGAACAGCATTCCCTCGCAGCTTGCCAAGGAGAATAAAAAGTTTATCTACGGCTTAGTCCGTGAAGGCGGCAGAGCAAAGGAATTTGAGACCGCGATCATGTGGCTGTGCGACTGCGGACTGGTTCACAAGGTCAGTCGTATTACAACGCCCAATCTGCCGCTGAAAGCATACGAGGACTTAAAAGCATTTAAACTGTTTTTATTGGATGTCGGGCTTCTATGCTGTATGTCCGGCATCAGCAAAAGTGTTCTCCTCGACGGCAATGATATGTTCAAGGAATTCAAAGGCGCATTGACAGAACAGTATGTACTGCAGCAGTTGAAAGCAACCACCGATTTCGGCATCTATTACTATACCAACGACCGCAACAGCTGTGAGATCGATTTTCTCCTTGACGACGGAGAAAAAGTCATTCCTCTCGAAGTCAAAGCAGAAGAAAACCTCAAAGCCAAAAGCCTGAAAACCTATCGTGAGAAATACAAGCCCGCACTCAGTATCAGAGCTTCAATGGCAAATTATCGGGAAGAGGATGACGGTTTGGTGAATGTGCCGTTGTATTCAATTTCTTTAATTCACACTTAACCTTGAAAGAATGACTGACTATGCTTTCTTATGAAGAATTACTCAAAAAATACAATATAGCACTGCAAACTATCGATTCTTTACGTGCTGAAAATAAACATTTAAAATCAAAACTGAGAATCGTCGAAGATGCTGCTTCGGCAACAACAACTAATAATCGGTCAGCCATCAACAAATACAGCAGCGTGGACACAAAAATACGTTTGTTTAGAAAACTTTTTTCCGGACGGGAAGACGTTTTCGCACGGCGATGGTACAGTAAAACGACCGGAAAAAGTGGCTATCAGCCTGTTTGTGAAAACGAATGGACTGAGGGAATCTGCGATAAAAAGGCATATAAATGCTCGGCATGTCCTAACAGAAAACTATTGCCGTTATCCGACAGAGCAGTTTATAATCATCTTGCCGGCAAAGACGAATACGGCAGGGATGTTATCGGCATTTATCCCATGCTTCCTGATGATACCTGCCGGTTTTTGTGCGCTGATTTTGATGATGCGGAATTTGAAAAAGATGTCGCAGCTTATCGCTCAGTTTGCGAAGAGCTGAATCTGTCTGTTTCCATAGAACGATCGCGCTCCGGCAACGGTGCACACGCTTGGCTCTTCTTTGATGAAGCGGTACCGGCTGATTTGGCTCGGAAAATGGGAACGATTATTCTCACTAAAGCGATGCAGCTGCGTGGGGAATTATCCTTCAAATCCTATGACCGTTTTTTCCCCAACCAGGATACGATGCCTGTCGGCGGATTTGGGAATCTGATTGCTCTGCCGTTGCAAGGACACGCCCGTAAGACCGGGAACAGCGTTTTTGTTGACGAAAACTTTACCCCCTATCCCGATCAATGGGAATATCTTGCTTCCATTCAATATGTATCTCCAGAACAGGTTGAGGAAACAGTCACAAAGTATGGAAAGAATAACGAACTTGGAGAGCTTGTCAGGGATACGGAGGAAAAGCCGTGGGAAGCAAAGAAACACCACTCACTCTGTCAGCTCGATTTTCCGGCAATGCTTGAAATCGTTCGCGCTAATATGGTATACATTCCTGTTACCGGATTAACCTCGCCAACGCTAAACGCCGTAAAACGTCTTGCGGCGTTCAAGAATCCTGATTTTTACAGAATGCAGGCAATGAGAAAGTCTATTTATGACAAGCCTCGCGTTATCTGTTGCGCTGACATCACAAAAGATTTTATTGCTCTACCCCGTGGATGTGAAAAACCGCTTTGCGATATGCTAAACGAAGCGAATGTTAGGTATAGCATTGTTGATAAAACGAATCCCGGTACCTTGATCCCCGTTTCATTCAACGGAAAGCTTCGCGATGAACAGCAAAAAGCCGCTGACGCAATTCTTGAACATGATACAGGCGTATTATCTGCAACCACAGGATTCGGCAAAACGGTGATTGCCTCCTATCTGATAGCACAGCGAAAAGTCAACACACTTATCCTTGTCCATACACAGGCACTTTTAGCGCAATGGAAGAAATCACTGGAATCATTTTTATGCTGTGAACTTACTCCGCCGGAAACACCAAAAAGACGTGGTCGTCGTACCGTTTGGTCTCCAATCGGAACGCTTGGCTCTCAAAAAAATACCCTGCACGGAATTGTTGACATCGCAATTATACAGTCTGCTCTATCTGACGGCGAAGCAAAAGATTTGGTTAAGAATTACGGTATGGTAATCGTAGATGAATGTCACCATATTTCCGCGGTCAATTTTGAAAAGGTTCTAAAGAGCGCAAATGCCAAATATGTATACGGATTGACCGCAACACCCACTCGTCAAGACGGTCACCATCCTATCATATTTATGCAGTGCGGCCCTATACGTTATAAGGTCGACGCAAAGGAACAAGCTGAGAAAAGACCATTTGAGCATTACCTTATCCCGCGATTCACTTCATTCCGTTCCGCTGCGGATAAAACGATTACAGCTATATATAAGGAATTGTCTGAAAACCAACTGCGCAATAATCTAATTGCAAATGACGTGATCGAAGCTTTATGTGATGGCAGAACTCCTATAATCTTAACAGAACGGCGTGAGCACATAGAAACTTTAAGCGGATTGTTGTCAGGAAAATGTGATAACATTATCACTCTCTTCGGAACAAGCTCGCAAAAAGAAAAGAGAGAAACACTCGCGAAGCTTGAATCAATCCCTGACAACGAAAAGCTTATTATCATCGCCACCGGAAAATATGTTGGCGAAGGGTTTGATTATCCAAGGCTTGATACTCTATTTCTCGCGCTGCCAATTGCATGGAAAGGTAAGGTCGCTCAGTATACAGGCAGACTGCACCGCAATTATACCGGCAAAACTGAGGTTCAGGTTTATGATTATGTGGATATTCATGTACCTATGCTCGAAAAAATGTATCAAAAACGCGTAAAAGGATATGCCGCTGTGGGATATAAGGCAAAAATCAAAACAATTGAGCCTATAACGCCCAATCTGATTTATGACGGAAAAAACTTTTATCCGGTTTTTGCAGGCGACGTTACTCACGCCACTAAAGAAATACTGATTGTCAGCCCGTTTATGCGTAAAAACCGCTTAACACAAACGATAAAGCTTTTGTCGCAGGTAATTCTGAATGGCGTTTCCGTCACTGTCGTAACCCGTCCGCCAGAGGATTTCAAAGAAAAAGAACGCGATACCGTTATTCAAAACGCCGAATTGCTTTTGGGTCACGGAATCCATGTAAAATACAAATCCGAATTTCATCAGAAGTTCACAGTAATCGATCAAAAAGTCGCTTGGTACGGAAGCGTGAATTTTCTCAGCTATGGAACCCATGAAGAAAGCATTATGCGCTTTGAAAGCTATGATCTCGCCGGACAGCTTATTGACACGGTTATATGAAAAAACAATCAATTTAGAAAGCATAGAATTTTCCATAGATATCCATTATTCCGACCCGTCACAGATAACATTGATACCCTGGCTGAATTTCTGCGTAAATATAGGCAGGTTTGCTGAAAGGCAGGGGCTGGGTTAGTACATATTGACGATAAAATTAAATTAACAATGAGTATCCGCAAAGGTTATAAAACAGGTTCGGTGCATTTCTGTTGCGCCGAGCCTGTTTTTCGTTGTATTTTTTTGTTTCAGAAATTGTTATGTAGAACAAAACCACAGCGAATCATCAAGTAATTTATAGCATTTTATGAGGAAATATTTGCTTATACTAAAACATATTATGAGCGAAACATTTTGATTCCATCACTACCATTCAATACCACCAACGGTGTTTCTCAGTTAATGATTTCGCTTCACTGTTTTTTGAATGTTCTCGTACACCAAGCAATTCATCTTCACGGGCTATGATGGGGTCGAACCAATCGGCTTTTTTCAAAGCCCATTCAATCCATTCTTGCTCATCGTTGGTAAGATTTGGTTTTGAAGCCATAGCATTGGCATAGGCGCGTATATTACAAGCAATGATGAAATCTTCGGCTTCATTACACAAGGCAAGAGTTTTACCGATTTCTTTGTTTTTTCTTCTGGCTAATTCCTCTCGCTTTCTTTTCTCTTCTTCCGCTTTTCGTTGAGCTGCTTCCTTAGCTTCGCGGTCAATTCTGACGACTTCCGATTTCTCATACAGATCAATTAAAATATTGCCTAATTGGTTTTCAATCAGCACATTACCGCTGTCATTGTAGCAATTATCTTTGAAAACACTGAATCGAAGTTTTCCGTTGAACACATAATCGTATTTCCTGATTCTGGGTTTATATGCCCAACTGTGTGATTTTTCTTTTTCATATTTTTCTAATTGCCGTAGTTCTTCTTTAGTATAGACATGCGCCACTTGCGTTTCGCTTTCATATACAAAGTATGAAACTGTTTCACCGCAGATTTGCAGGGTAAGATCCATATTAACACTTCCGCCTAAATACTCAACGGCATAGAATAGAACACTCAGAAACGAGTGAACACGGGGTAAACTCTCATTCGATATATCATAATATAATGGCGGTTCATCCTCAGGAGGAGAGTAATAACTGTCACGTTTTCTACTCGCGCTTATATCCCTTGGGTGAGTTGCTGCCCAATGGGCAATACTTATCTTATTCTGCTTCAAAACAGGATGAAGCTTTTTGCCAGAATATTCCCGCAACATATTCTGCGCGGTTTCGATTATTCTGTTCTGTTCTTCAACAGGAAAAAAATCCAAAATAGGCTTTTCTGTTATTTCTTCATAAACACACCCGTGTGTACGAAAACCTGTTTTTTGAGTAGGCTTGGTCGTGGGAGGCAGCGGGATTCTATCAACTTGTTTGCCGGTTTCTAATTGCCGCCAGTAACCGGCAGGTGGCTTTGGAATATCCATTGCTTTACAGATTTTGTGAATAGCAACATCTGATACGCCATATCGTTGTGCAACCTTGATAATTGGTTCCGACCAAATTTCCTTATATAATGTTTCTCTGTCATATGTATTAATCAACTTATCCTTTGAAAGGCTATATTCACGAGCAACGGCTGCTGTTTGTGATGCTTTGGATTTAATTGTTGATTTGTAACTATTCAGAACAACAAAAAAATTGTATACCTGCACAAAAGAAATTTTGAAATATCGAATAGCAGGCATGCAGATGAAAGAAATACAAATTGGTCATACGCTATGCTCTCCAGAGACACTAAAATCGCCTCTTAAAAATCAGGTTCGTCAAAATGCACAACCGTCAGTAGGGCGCGGTATAGCCAAATTTCGTTAATTATGGTATAATATCGGTAACGAAAGGCGGTGGAGCAAATGCCGGTTACACAAGAATTTATCGAATCGTTGATGAAGCAAAATCAAATGCTGCTAGAGCAAGTCGATTCGTTGAGTAAAACCATAGACGAACTCAATGCGACAATCAAAGAATTGCGTGAGCAGCTTAACAAAAACTCAGGCAACAGCTCCAAACCGCCATCATCTGACGGTTTCAAGAAAGTCAACAAGAGTCTGCGAGAGAAAAGCGGTAAGAAGCGCGGCGGACAGAAAGGACATCAAGGAACCCATCTTGCTGTACTTTCCAAGCCCGACGAAATCAAGAGGTATATGCACACCGACTGTACTTCCTGCCCGTATCGGGATAAGTGCGCTTCAAAGGCTTGCGTTAAGGAGACGCGGAACGTAATCGACGCGGTAGTTGAGGTAAATATCACTGCTCACGAAAAACTCTGTGTCGAAGTGTGCCCTCTTTGCGGTGAATCCAAAACAGGAGCATTTCCCAAAGATGTAAAAGCAAATGTACAATACGGCAAGAATCTGCAAGCTCTGGTTGTCGCTTTTAATACCGTTGGTGCGGTCAGCGTCAACAGGATCCACGAAATATTAGGCGGCGTATTCAATATACCTCTTTCAACCGGTACGATTAAGAATATCGTAAGCCGTTGTGCAGAGAAAGTAAAGCCGGCACTTGAGCTGATACGTCAAAAGCTTTCTGAAACTCCGTTGGTTCATTGCGATGAAACGGGAACCAACATAGACGGCAAGCTGCATTGGGTTCACAATGTTTCAAACGGAAGCTACACATATATGACTGTCAGCAAAAAGCGTGGTTACGAAGGCATAAAATCCGCCGGAATTCTTCCTGATTATCGCGGTATCATCGTCCACGATTGCTGGACTTCCTATTGGAAGTTTAACAATGTGACGCATTCTGTATGCTGCGCTCATCTTCTGAGAGAGCTGAACGGAATTGCAGAAAATCACCCGGAGCAAGCATGGGCGAGAAAATTCAAGGAACACCTTTTACTGTATATTCCGCCGCGTGAGCACCACTTGCACGGAGTTATAGCACCACCGTAACGCAGTTTTAGCGCCACCCTTTACGGAGCTGAGCACCACTCTCTATAATTGATTTGGCACGCGTCAGCGTGACTAAATCAAAAGGAGGGTGTCGAAATGATCGACTACCGAAACATTTTAAGACTGCATAGCGAAGGGCATAGTCAGCGAGCGATGGAGCGAGAGTTGTACTGCTCGCGTCACACGATCTCCGATGTACTTGACAAGGCGAAGAAAGCCGGAATCTCCTGGCCGTTGGGTGACGACGTTACCAACGAGATGATTCAGGAGCTTCTTTTCCCGGGAAAGTACGCTCTGGCGTGTCCGTACACATTACCGGATTTTGCCGAGATCCACACGGAGCTTGCGAAGAATGGCGTTACGCTCACGCTTCTGTGGGAGGAATACTGTATCAAGGTTCGCGCTTCGGGCGGGATTCCATATATGTACACGCAGTTCTGCGAGAAGTATCGCCGTTGGGCACGCGTTACGAAAGCGACCATGCGCATCACACATAAGCCCGGCGACGCAGTTCAGGTGGATTGGGCAGGAGACCCACTCTACATCACCGATTCAGTTACCGGAGAGGTGGAACCGGCTTACATATTTGTCGCCGTTTTACCGTGCAGCTGGTATACCTACGCCGAGGTTTGCGGCGACATGAAGACAGAGAACTGGCTGCTCTGTCATGTTCACGCATTCAACTACTTCGGCGGCGTTCCGCGTTTGCTGATTCCGGATAACTGCCGAACCGCAGTCAGCAAGAATACCCGTTACGAAACCATATTAAACAAAAGCTATCAGGAGCTGGCGGAGCATTACAATGTCGCGATCGTTCCCGCAAGAGTCCGTAAGCCCGACGACAAACCCGCAGCAGAAAGCTCTGTCCGATTTGTATCCACTTGGATCACTGCCTCTCTCCGTGACCGCAAGTTTTTCACCCTCGGCGAAGCTAAGCAAGCAGTGGCAGAAAAGCTGGAGGAGCTGAACCGCCGTCCGTTCAAAAAGCGTCCCGGTTGTCGTCTGACAGCGTTCGAGCAGGAGGAGAAGGCGTTTCTCAAGCCCCTTCCTCTGTATGCATACGAGCCTTCCGTTTGGGTTCACCCAAAGGTCGGCTATGATTATCTGGTGTGCGACGGCGTCAACAAATACTCTGTTCCGTTTGATTTGATCGGAGAAAAGGTCGACGTGCGGCTTACCAAGCATATTGTGGAGGTGTTCTACAAGCAGACAAAGGTCGCGGCTCATGTTCGTTTAGAAAAGCCGCAGCGCGATCCCGTCGTCAAGCCCGAGCACATGCCTGAAGCACACAGAAAATATCTCGGCTACAATGCCGATGAATTCACGGTTTGGGCGAACGGCGCAGGAAGCAGTATTGCTGAAACCGTGCAGTATTTCCTGAATAGCGGCAAGGAGGTCGAGCAGGGCTTCAAATCCTGCGCAAGTCTCATGAAACTTGAGAAGCGATACGGTTCCAAGCGCTTGGACAACGCTTGCGAGAGAGTGCTCAGACTGACCTCTCAACCCACTGTTCGCAATATTAGCGTGCTGTGTAATTCTTCTGCTGAAAAGCAGCCGGACTACGCTTCCGTCAAAAAGGAAGGCGGACACGGCATTACACGCGGCGCGGCGTATTACAACAAGGGAGGCAAGCGCGATGAGTAATATTTCGATTGTTGACCAGCTTAGAGAAATGCGCTTGACCGCAATGGTAAGGGAGTTTGAAGCACAGTCACAGGATCCGGCAACCTACAGTCAGATTCCGTTTGAAGAACGTTTTGGATTGATCGTCAATGCGGGATGGAACAGTCAGCAGGCGAGTAAACTGCGCAGACGAATCCATGACGCACATTTTGACATCCCTTCCGCCTGCATGGAGGGGATTGAATACTTTGAAGACAGAAAGCTCAACCGTGAGGAACTGACACGGCTTTCTACCTGCCAATATATTGATGAAAAGCACCACATCGTTCTGACGGGCGCTACCGGAAGCGGTAAAACCTACATTGCCTGTGCTCTCGGAAACGCCGCGTGTCGTAAATTCAAGCGTGTTCGCTATGTGCGTATGCCTGAACTGCTGGACGAATTAACACTCGCCCGCGCGGAAAACGATTTCAAGAAAGCGGTCAAGGCATACGGGAAAGTAGATTTGCTGATCATGGACGAATGGCTGATGAGACCGCTCACCATTCAGCAGTCCTACGATTTGTTTGAGATCATTGAGGCGAGAACCAAGCACGGCGCAACGATTTTCTGTACGCAATACGACCCTTATTCCGACTGGTACGAGAGATTGAACACGGACCCGGCGCATGACAGCCCCATCAGCGACGCGATCATGGACAGGATCTACCACAACTCCTATGTCGTATCTGTCGAGGGCAAGGTTTCCATGCGGGCAAGGCACGGCTTGAAGCCGGAGCAGAACTGCGAGGCGGCAGAATGAAACGCTACCTCATCAACGAAATGAAGTGCTATCTGGCGCTTGTGCCCGATGCTTCAGAGGAGGAAATCTCAGATTTGAAAGAATGGGTAGCCGCGGGAAGCAGCCCATACGCTAATCCTTGGTACATTGCGGATGAACGCGGAACAGAGTTGCCGTTCATCGAAGCCAGACGTGTTATTTTCATCCTTGCGGAAGAAATGGATTAAAGCTTTGGCATAGCGGGGGCGCTGCCCCCGAACCCCGGAGTTTATCGCTTTTGTTTCCGGGAGAGTGATGTCTGCGGAAAAACAAAAAGAGTGACACCGTATGGCATCACTCTCCCGCGAACCTCATACGCCGCTCAGGTCGCCCTCCGGCGTTGCCCTATCCTGCGTATGAGTAAAGCAAGTTTATGATACCATGTTCCATTAACGAAAGTCAATAATTTGAGTGGCGCAACTTATCCGTGACGGTGGTGCTATTTCTCCGTCATGGTGGTGCTAAAACTCCGTGCAAGTGGTGCTGTGTGAGCGTGATTTGCATTTACGTATGAAAAGAGCAAAAGACAAGGCGATCGCGGCAGGAAAAGATTATCTCAGCGTGTTTACAATTCAAAAATACAAACGCGAATACGATGTCATAATAAAAGAGGCATACGCGCAGAATCCTATTGCGGAACCTGTCCGAAAAAAACGCGGCAGAGTAAAACGCGGTAAAATTCTCGCGCTCATTGACAGGCTCAAAAAATACAAGGGAGCAGTCTGCCTGTTTTTAGAAAAGCTCGGTGTTCCGTTCGACAATAATCAAGCCGAGCGCGATATCCGCAACATCAAAACAAAGACCAAGGTTTGCGGCTGCTTCAGAAGCAGAACCGGCGCAGAAGAATACATGGGCTTAATGTCGTTCGTTAGCACCGCCCGCAAAAACGGGTTTGATTCTTATCACGCGGTAAAGATGGTTTTATCAGGTCAGATCAATCAGGTTTTTGGGGTGGGGTGCTGAATAGTTACAATTCTTTAATAATTGTCTCCAGATTGTGCTCAATGCCTTGTACCTGCACCTCATTGATTTTTCCGTGCTTGTATGCTATCAATCGTTCAGGAATAATTGCATAAGTCCAGTTTTCTCTATAACGATCTTCTTGGCGAACAGCAAAACCTATTGGGAGTTTATCATTACGCATACCAATAGTAAGCAAATTGGGAGATATTCCTAAGTAATCCGCAGCTATCTTACAGGTAATTTTATCCATATTTCTAATATCATCATCTGTGTACTTTTCCAAACCTTCTCACCTCTTTTCTTCTTTTATTTGTTATTTCAATTCTATCATAAAAGTTATCATTATGAAATAGATAACTATCTTATTGATTAACCCAAAAACGGGCTCGGTGCATTTTCTGTGCTACCGAGCCTGTTTCTGTTTTATCAATATATAACACTTGATAAAACATTGAGACTACTTCCTGTAAAATTACAAGTGCATTCAATATCGCATAACTATATGGTCTTATACTCCTGTTTTTTGCTCCGGGGTTTTTCGGGATAACGAAGTGCTATCTTTCCCTGCGCTACCAAAGGATTAACAAAATAGCTCATTAAATACGACGAAGTCAAATGACCAAACTGTTTTTTCAAATCCGTTCTTGTTCTCCAAACGGAACAAAACTCCAATATTTGATTGTCCAACGGATTCTCTTTTGTTTTTTCGGTTGATTCCTGTTGGTTGAATAACGTCACTTTAAATACGCCGCGCCTACTCTCAAACAACGGCTCCGGCAAATGATACTCCGCCATCAATCTTCTGATGATAGGAATTCCAGAGAAACGGTTTTCCGTCTCTCCTATAACTTCCATTGCCTTTGCGATAAACGGGTTACGCGTGTCCGCTATCGTTTTTCCCAGCTCATCTATCGTCATTCTGCCATACAAACCGCCGGGATTCTCTACTTCGATTCTGTTTTTGAAAATACGGATTGTAACAGGCGATAAATCCGTATGAATACTGTAATCTCTGTGAATCAGTGCGTTGAGTATCACTTCTCTTAATGCGACAATCGGATATTCCGGCTTATCCTCACGCTTGCCTGTTGCGGAATCAATAATTGTTCTGACTTTGATATTGCGTCGGACAAAGCCCAACGCTTCCTTGAGCATCTGCGGAATTGTACCTTCAATCCGTTCATTATCATCAAAGCGCTGCGATAAATCTCCCAAATCGCCGATTTCATATCCTTGCACGGAGACCGCAGTGATACACAGCTGCGGATAGAAGGCTTGCGGATACTCAGCAAACATCATAACACCTGCTAAAGTAGGCTTCTGACCGTCCGAAAAGCCCTGCAGCTTCATCACCTTTTCCGTGGAAAGATTTCCCTGCTGCGGCTTTGTTCTGCGGAGATTGGTTAAATAATACGCAAAGCTGTCCGTATCAATATCTTCTATTTCAGCCCTGCCCTCTACACGAATCTCATCTTGTATTTTTTGGCGAAATGCCTCATAGCTGTAAATCTCATATTCCGTCATATGCTCATCGCTGTCACCAACGCGTATATAGGAACCTTTCAGCCTTCCTGCTCCTGTATAAAAGCACGGCTTCTCAAACATATCAATTTCTTGAATTTCAGCACTGACAAACACCTTGTCATCTATCGTTGCGACAGTACACATAGGGCGAACAACCGGCGTCATCTGCTTGCACATTGATACAATACTCTTCTGTAAATCATCAGCATCATAAACGCCGCATAAATCAAAATCATTATCCTGATCTATACCAAAAATAATAATGCCGCCTCCGGATTGATTGGAAAAACTGGAAAGTGTGTCATAAATCTTTGGACAACCTCCTGCAGCTTTTTTATCTCGATTCTATTATCTTCAGAACCGTTTTTTCGAATTTGTTTAATTAACTCTATCAAATCTTTCGAAAGCATTTTTATCACCTGCTCTTATTATAACTATTTTTTCGAATAAGTCAACAATTATTCGAATTATTTTTAATTTATTCGAATAACTTATTCGAAAACTCATGAATTATATTTGATAGATATATTCTAAGGCTGTCACCAATTCCATAAATACCATATATATCCATAATTCTGACCCGTTGCTGATAACGTTGACCGGTTGGCAGAAGTATTGCTTTGGTCTGTTAGATTTGGCTAAAAGATTGGGGTGGGAGTAGGGCATATTTTCCGGTGCATTTAGCTTCAAAGCATAATTTGTCAAAAAGATGTGAAATTTGCTACAATCTCCATCTTTATTCCAAATTGGAATTATATTTCTTTCTTTTATGGTACTCTTAGAGTATCATTTGCAAGGAGGAATGCAAAATGGACATAGAGAAAATGATGATAGATTTTTCCGAATACCTGAAAGGGGAATCTGCTCAAAATGAAAGCGATGCCGAAAAGTATTTACTGAAATTTATGGAAGAAAGAAACATAGACCCGGCAGAAGTTTTGAGCAGCGCGGTTGACAGTGATGAGTTTGGTATTTACAACGACGATGACGATGAGGTGTACGAATATCTTGAATTAGCCGAAAACGCTTCAAGCGCGAAGGAAGCCCTGAAATATGCCAAAAAGGCGCTGGAGCTTGCTCCCGAAAACTGGAACGTGGCTTGTATGGTAGCAGAATTGTCCGCCAAAACGCCGGAGAGCCTTTTGGAAAAATATGAACAGCTGATTGTGCAGGCGAACGCCGCAATGGAGCGCGACGGCTGGTTCAGCGAAGAATACATCGGAGAGTTTTGGGGATTCCATGAGACAAGACCGTATATGCAGCTGCGCGACGCGTATCTCGACACACTTGTCAGCTGCGATATGCTGAAAAAAGCGACGGCGGAGGCAGAAGATTTGCTGCGCCTTTGCGAGAACGACAATCTCGGCGTCCGCTATCATTTAATGCATTTATACGCGCATTTTGAGGATGAAGAAAAAGCGCTCGCACTTCTGAAAAAATACGACGAAGAAAGCTCGATGTTCATGCTGCCGCTGTCCATATTATACTACAAGCTCGGCAACTTGAAAAAAGCAGCGCAGTATTTACGAATCTTGAACCAAAGAAATAAAGACACACGCCGATTTTTTGAAGTTCTTATCAAAGCCGACGCAGAAGACCTGTTTGACGAAATCGGTACATTTGGCTACCAACCGTTTACCATTCAGGAATTAGCCGTTGCGTTTCGGGAAAATCCGTTCCTGTTCGGTTCTACCGCCGCCTATTTCTCTTGGGGTTTGAGAAAATTGAAAACAATGAAAAAGTAACGGAGATAAATGTGAGATGTTTCATCATCAATAATTTCTGTATTCCTCCTCCGCTTCTTCCGGCGTGAAGTTGGAAAACATGGCGTTGAGGGTAATGACAAATTCGCTTATTTCCTTTTCGGAATAATCCAGTGCTTTGCAGGCTTTGATGGCGTAACCCATGCAGGCGGCGTTTGACCATTGATTGGTGGCTAACAAGTAAAAAAAATCGTCCCGATTCATACAATCACCTCGTCATGATTGTACGCCTGTCGGGGCAATTTTTTTGTTGCATTATGTCAGCATAGCTTCCTGTTCGAGCCGGATTTTATGCATCAGCATATAGTCGATACTTGCTTTGCAATCGGACAAAAGCGCTGCCTCGCTGAGTTTTTGCAGTTTTTCCGCGTAATCGCCGGAAAACGGTTGGGTGAAATCGCGGTAGGCTTGCAGCTCCGGTATGTTCATGCGGTAGGGCTGAACGGTGGGAAGAATCTCTGTTCGCAGGCGCAGGAGCATGCGGAAGCCGCCGAGGTCGATGTCGCCCCAGTGAAGCCATGCACCATTCTTCGGCATGGCGGCGGCGATTTTTTCAAACAGCTTTTTCTTGGACGGGCTGTAATGACCGCCGTGATAAATGACCAATTCATCAGCGGCTTGCTGATACGCAAAGAAATTCGCGCGGTTTTCGATTGTCAGCACTTTTGTAACGGTGCCGGGAATCATGATGTTTGCCGTTTCCATCTCATCGGAATAAAAGCAAAATCCGCTTTGGAACACGCTCATGTCGTTACCGTTGATAACAACGCCGCCGCGCAGCTCCAGCGGTTCGGGATAGCGCGAAATGCCGATACTTTGCAGCAGCTCCGCGTCCGTCATTTCACGGCTGACGGTTTTGTGCATGATGGTAAGGAGCGCCGACTTCATGTGCGTTTCAAAATATTTGGAATCTCCGAAGCACTTTTCCGAAAAGACGCGCTCTGTCAGCGAGGTAAAGAAATGGCTGTCAATAAAGCGCAGCATTTGATACAATGCGTTTCTCTCCGCTTTGTCTGCCGGAAGGCGGCTGCCCAAGCGGTTTTTTGCTTCGATATACGCTTTGGTTTCGCTGTAATAGGCGATGATCCAATCAGTGCTGACCGCCGCGATTTCCTGCTCCAATTCTTGAAGGATAAGAAAGGCAGACTGCTTTGCCGACTGCCGCTGCGCCGCCTGATAGACTGCTTCGATGCTTGAAAAATCAAGCCACACACGCCGTATGATGTGACACTCCTCGCCGCGCATCCATTCAAAATCAATCCAACGTGCCGCCTGCATGGCAATCACGGTTTCGTTGATTTCGGCGCGGACAAAATGATTGTCAATATCATAAGCGGAAAAATCCGTTTTGCCGCTGTCGTAAAAGCGGAGCATCACGCGCCTGTCGGGCAGCTCTCCTTTTTGGTAGGCGGCGGTGCGCTCGTATTTGTCAAGGAGTAGGTTCAGAATTTCCTTTTTCCAACGCTCATTCATTAATCAGCTCTCCTACCCTGTCCTTGTCGAACACCGTCACCTGCGAGGTTTTGCCGCTGCGCAGTACCAATAAAATACGGTCAACCCACGGCGCGATGTCGCCTGCTTTTTCGGTCGGTGTGGAAAGAATGACCTGAAAGCCGATTTTGCGCAGGAGCATAATGCTCTTTTCAATGCGTTCACCGTCCATTTTGGAGAACGCCTCGTCAAAGATAATCAGCCGCGCGGTGTTGGCTTTTTTGTCCCGTCCCATGCGGTAGAGCTGCGCGAAGGACGCAAGCACCGCGATGTAAAACGGCGTTTGCGTTTCACCGCCGGACTTTTTATCAATGGTGCGCGACAGCCGCTGCTTTTCGCCGTCCTTGTTAATCACCTCAATATCAAAGGTTAGGTAAGTCCTGTAATCGGTGAAGAGGGCGACGCGCTTTTCATATTCGCTCTGGTCAAGCGAGGAATTGCCCTCGCCTGTCATTACGGCGAACAGCTCACTGATTTCCTCGCGGTATTTTTCGTTGAACTGGTTGGACATCAGGGTGTAGCCGCCCATCAGCATGTCATCGGTAATCATTTTGTAGTACCGCTCATAATTGCTGTTCGGCTCGACCTTGAAGCGGTAGGTATCCTCACCGAAGGACGCGGATGAAATCGCGTAGTTCAGCTCATTGATATCGTGTTTGACAGAGCGGATTTTCTCGCTCAGCTTGCTGAGGAAATCCTCCTGAAATTCCTCCATCGCCTTTTTCTTGGTGTCGGCAATCCGCGTCAGGTAATCGGGCAAGGTGTTTTCGTTTATCACGCGCAGTGCCTCGGCGTATTCCTGATTATCATCGGCGTTGATGTCGTAGCCCATCTTGTAATCGTGATTGAACTTGGTGCGCTGACTGACCAGATTCTCACGGGAACGTGTGACGGCGTTTTCCGCACGGCTTTTTTCACGCGGAAAGGCGGCGCTGATTTCTCCGGCACCGCCGCGCTTGCTCAGCTCCGCCAGATAGCGCGGCTCACTGGTTGCTTCCACCCAATCCGCATCAAAGGACAGGGATAAAGCCTGACGGCGTTCACGGATTTCGCTTTCCGCTTTGGGAATGGTTTCGTTTTGGAGAACCGACAAGCCGCCGCGAATCTCGCCGGATACTTCCTGCAAGCTCCGGCACTCGCGCTCCGACGCGTCTATCTCCTCTTTTTTATCCTGCACCCGTTCGCGCAGGACAATCAGGTTGCCCATGTCCAAAACGGAGCGCTCCTGCTCTAAAGCCTTGATTTCCTGACGGAATGAATCACAGTCCGCCAGCTGTTTTGCCGTATCCAAAAGCCGCTCCGCGTCGCTTTGCGAATAGGTTTCTATCTCTCTGCACGCTTTCGCGCCGGTTTTTAAGGTGATGTAGGTTTCGGTTCTCTGCTTATGCGCGGCAATTTCGGACGCAATTTCACGCAGCCGCAGGGCAATCGCGTTCTGACCGATTGCCGGATGCGCCCACAGCTTCGGGTTGAGCGCACGGACAACATAGTTTTTGTACAGCAAGCCCTCATCGGTGATGGAAACAGGATAATCGCGAATCCGCTCGGGTGTATCGCACTTCATCACCCTGCCCAACAGATAATCCAGATACGCGCGGACACAGGGATTGGCGGTCTCGATTTCCTCCGCCAGACTGTTTTTCTCCGCGCGCGGCTGCTTTTTCAGAATCTTTTCGGTATCGACAACACCGGTGTCGTAGACATTTTTCTCGCGCTTGATGCGGTCGAACACGCGGACAGCCAGCCGCACATACTGCGGCGGCACAATGATGTAAAATTTCTGCGTGTTTAAGTAGCCCTCAATCGCGTTGCGCCAACGGTCGCCGCGAATCTCGGCGGCTTCCGCCACCAAAACGACCTCGGCGGTTTCTCCGTAACTGGCTTTGATTTGCGAGAGAATCGCCTGCTTCAAATCCAGCGCGTTTTGCGGAAATTGGAATCTGCCCTTCTCCAGGCTCTCTTTTTCGGTACGCAGGGAGCGGAGGGCTTCTTCCGTCTGTTTTAAGTTTTCCTCCGATTTGGAGAACAGCACGGCGGCGGTTTCCTTGAAGTCAGAAAGCAAACGAACGATGGAAAGTAAATCATTTTGCCGCTGTTTTTCTGATTCGTCATACGCCTGCCGCAGCTGTTCCGCAATGGAAAGCAGGCTGTCAAGATAGATTTCCGTTGTCGCTTCCGCTTCACGCATACGGCTTTTCCGGCTCAGCAAGTCATTCGCGGCGCGGTCAAAATGCAGTTTCACGCGGTTAAAATGCCCCTGCGCCTTATCGTATTCACTTTGCGCACGGCTGATTGCCTGCTCCAACTGCGCCATCTGTTCCTCAATTTCACGCAGCCGCCGTTCGGTTTCATCATTATGCAGCTGCAAACGCAGTTCCTCATATTGATTCCGCAGGATTTGAAGATTCTCCGACTCCATTCTGAGGTTTTCCTGCACATTCAGCAGCTTGTCGGACGCGGTCTTTTCTTTTTGCCGCAGACTGCGCAGATTTTCTTCCAGCGATTGAATTGCCGCGCGGTCTATCAAATAAGAATACAGCACCGCGCTTTGTCGGTTTTTCTCGCAATCCTCAAAGCACTGCGCAATCCTTTCCAACGCCTCTTTCTTCTGCGTGAGTTCGTCGGCGGTGCGTTCAAGATTTTTGTAGTTGCGGATGTTTTCCTGCATCGGGGCAATATCAATGCTCTTTTCGTTATCGCAGATAAACTCGGTAATAAACCGCTGCATATCGTTGTCGGGATTGAAGGCAACCGCCTTTTTCAGCAAATCCCTGAATTTATCGCGCAAGCCGCCCAGAAGCGCGTATATTTCGTCGCGGTAGGCTTTTCCCGAATCAAAGAAACGGGGTTCTTTGACATCGCCGCGCTTGAAATAATCCCGTAGCTTCGGAATATCCAGTGGCACGCGCGACTCGATAAAATGATGATTCGGAATCTGCCCGATATATTTAAAGAAGCGCGTTGTCTTGTCGTTTGGCGAATAGACGTCAAAGATACCGCCGAAGGTCAAGCTGCGGCGCTTGACGTCGTCATACCATTCCGTCACCACATAGCTCGTAAAACGTCCGTTTCGCAGATAATGATAACCGCCGTCGGCACTGTCGTTGAGCTCTCCGCAAAGATAGCTGTCCAGCGTGCGTGCGCTCTTGCCGCTCGCCGATTTATTGAAATACTTTCCGGCGGTGTCGCCGAGCAGCACCAATTGCAGCGCGTCGATGATGGTCGATTTTCCCGACGCGTTCACGCCTGTCATATAGTTGAGCTGTTCAAACTCCAACAGCTGGTGAGAAAAATAGTGCCAGTTAATCAGCAATAGTTTCTTTAGCAGTTTCATGGTCGCTATCCTCCGCGAGCTTCATGTCGTCAAGCTCCGCTTTCATGGCGTTAATACTCTGGTTGCTGATAATCGTCAAAATCGACGGCAGAATTAAAAGTTCGTTTCCGTCCTTGCTCCACGGAGAACTTGTCATTTTCTGAATAATATTGAAATGCGCCAGTGCGCTTTGCGCGTCCAGGCGCTCCTTTTGGTTGCTTTTTCCGCCCTTTAACAAGCCGAGCGTTTTCATCTTTTCCACCACGGAGGCGGTGTCGGTTTTCACCACATGATAGCTGTTTTCGTTCTCGCGGTTTTCCTCATAAATCAGCCGGCAAACATACAGAAACAGCGTGGTGAAGCGGTCAAGGCGATAACGGTTGTGCTTAAACTCGCTGATGAGCGAAACCACGCCGTAGGTGTCGTCCTTCGTCAGCCTCCAGCCCGTCACCTCAAAATAGTCGCGGAGCACATCGAACAGCCGCATGACCATATTATAATCCGCGTTGGGCAGTGTTGTTTCCTCGCTTGGGTCATAGGTGAAACGCACCATGTAGGTGTGCGACAGCAAATAGTTTCCCAAACGGCTGAACTCGCCCTTTTCGTATGAGGACAGTTTTTCGTATTGCTCGCTCCACATCAGCGTTTTCCTCCCTTCTTCAACACGAACCGCGGAATGCGGTAGACATTCTTTTGCACATAGCCGTCCAACAGCTGAATATGATACCCACGGTTTCCTTTATAGGCGTTGATGACCGACAACAGCGTCAGGATATACGCGGTATCATCCTCAACTGATATTTCCTCGCTTGTAACCTCTGTTTTGCCGTTCACAAACAAGCCGTCCATATACGCTTTGACACGCGCGTCCGAGTAGCCGCTGCGCAGCTTGCCGACAACAGCGCTCAGAAGCTCTTTTTCAATATCGCGTTCTTCCTCCACCGGCTGCGGTGGTTCATCGGAACGTCGGCTGCGGATATTCTTATGATAAAGCGAACCGGCATCCATATATTCCTGCCGGTTGACGGTAATTCCATCTTCAAGCATGGAGAGAAGCTGCGGCGCTTGTTCCTCGTCCGCGGAGCTGTACGCCTTCAGCAAATCGACCAGCTTTCCCTTTATCGTCTGGTCGGCTGACATCACATAACGGATTTTGTGTAACCGCTCAACAACCACCCCTCTTTCAAAACTGAAAAAATCATGAGATAATAGATGTGAAAAACAATCTCAAACAGTGCAATGGACAGAATTGCACTTTTTGAGAAAAGAAAGCGAGTGGTTACATGAACGGGA
>Ga0310695_10003193_pt1 | contig 32710 bp, 26 predicted proteins | sample RumenRJG_04DNA_FD_203882 | JGI IMG/M metagenome (GOLD analysis project Ga0310695, IMG submission 203882) | Bovine rumen microbial communities from Lethbridge, Alberta, Canada - RJG_04 (v2) (version 2) | ecosystem: Host-associated > Mammals > Digestive system > Stomach > Rumen | place: Canada... | reverse complement strand
GCTTTAAGCCTGACGATAAAAGGATTTCCAAATATCAGCGATTGGATAAAATCGACTTTTCTGGGAATATTCATTTATCAAATAAACCCACAAAAACAGATATGATTCTTGTTCAGCCTGGCGATTTGGTCATTTCAGGAATCAATGTCGCCAAAGGTGCGATTACGGTTTATCAAGGTGAAGAACCCGTTTGTGCAACGATTCATTATTCGTCCTATACCTTTGATAGTTCTAAAGTCGATTTAGGTTATTTCAAGTTTTTCGTAAAAAGTGCCGCTTTTATCGCTGCAATGCAAAAACAAGTTAAGGGAGGCATCAAGACAGAAATAAAGCCTAAACATTTGCTCGCCCTTGAAATATCAATTCCTGATTTAGGAACTCAGAAGAAAATCGTCAAAGAAATCTCATCTCAGTTAGAAAAGACAGAACAACTGTCATCAGAAATTGAAAAACAAAAATCCTACGCAAAACAACTCCGCCAGAACATCCTCCAAGAAGCAATAGAGGGAAAACTCACCACAGACTGGCGTAAACAACACCCCGTCCAAAAAGGCAACCCCGACTACGACACCGAAGCACTATTTGATAAAATACAAGCCGAAATGTCGGAAGCAAAAAGTACTAAAAAGAGCCTCGCTCCCATCGCAAAAGACGAAATCCTCTTTGAAATCCCAACTGGCTGGAAATGGGGAAGACTCGGAGAAATTGTTGAAAATATTACAAGTGGCTCAAGAGAATGGGCTAAATATTATAGTGATACGGGTGCCATTTTTTTGAGAATGGGAAACCTTTCAAGAGAATCTTATGAGTTGAGACTGGATAACATTCAACATGTTCGTGTCCCAGAATCATCAGAGGGTAAAAGAACACGTTTATTGCCTTTTGACTTGCTTTTTTCGATTACCGCTGAAATTGGTAATTTAGGTTTAATTCCAAAGGATTTCCCAGAAGCGTATATAAATCAACATACAGCAAGAATTCGTTTTGCTCAGATTGTAAAGCAGAGCCTTTATTTTGCAAATGCTCTACTTGCTCCTGGAATAAGAAAATTGTATTTACCAAATGCTCATGGAATGAAAAATAGTTTTAGACTCGATACATTATCTTTTATTCCTATTCCCCTTCCCCCATTAGCAGAGCAAAAAGAAATCGTCGCCCGCGTCGAAGCCAAACTCCAAACCATCACCCAACTCGAAACCCAAATCGCCACCCGCGAAACCACCACCAAACAACTCATGCAAAGCATCCTAAAAACCGCCTTCGAGGAGGGATAAAAGATGACGTATGATGAATTTGTTATAGCGGTGGCTTATGAGACCTCTTTTAATTCTAAAAGTGGTATTGCAGACAATAGTGTTCGTGAACGAATCCTAGAATTTGGAAAACAATTAAATTCGGATGAGCGTGATGTCTATTTACATCTGATAAAAAAATTTGTGAAAATAAAATGGAATGAGTATGAATTAGAGTTGAATAAAGCACTTGATTCTGCGAAAAATGGTGAGCTAAAAAATAAAAAAATTTATATTTCTCCAATGCAAACAAAAACAGGGAGTAGCGCTCCATATGTCCTTCGTTTTTTTGCTATGTCTCCGCTATTGAATGGTCATGAGAATTTGGTAGGAAGCCAAATGAATTTCTGCTGCGAGGATATACAACTTCCTCGTAAAATTAGCGGAAATTCCAATGCTAGACTATTGTTAGTTGATGATTATATCGGGTCCGGATACACCGCTTTTGAAAGGGTTTGTGACATCCAAAAAAAAGTAAGCGTCTTAGACAACCAGATTATATTGCTGGCTATAGCGGGATCTCAAAGCGGGGTAGAATTCTTAAATCATTTCTATAAAATAATTTGTCCTTTTATTCAAAGCAAAGGTATATCAAGCATTCAAAAAGAATCTCAAAAAGAAAAATTTTCTAAAAGCATAATAACTATCGCACAAAAATTTAATTTAGAACAGGCTTTTGGATATAGGGCATGTGAAGGAACGATATCTTTAATGAACACGCCCAATAATACATTTCAAATGTTTCATGACACAAAGCGGGTAGGCAACCCTCCATATCCAAGAATAAAATTATGAACACTTTTTTAAAGAAAAAACTCCTTCTAGCTATAAAAAACAGTTCATCTTTAAATGAACTTGTAAAAAGGCAAATTCCTTACACTCAAATTGTCGATCAATTGATGTCCTTCTATGCAGAAGGACTAATTGATCGAAATGACAAAGGATTTTGCATAACAGAGAAGGGAAGTGATTTTTTGTTGCAAAATGATGCGTTTGAAGTGATTAAAACGTTAGATGAATATCGCCTTGAAAAGAAATTATCTCTTGACGATATTTATGTACCTAACTATATTAAGGAGAGTAGAGAAGGCGAAGAACTAGTCTAGGCGCAAGCCAGAACAACGAGTCGTTGTTCTTGTGCAGAATAGGGTTTTAATCCCTACTTCAATGTGCGCTCGAATCATCAATGATGATTCTCGTTTACATTGAAGTCCATAAGGCTTTTCCGCTACGCGTCTAAGCCTTATGGACGGCAAATTGCATTTGCCGTCGTAACCTTCGGGTTTTGTAGTTCTTCGTCTTCTCATTTTTTTATGAACTGGAAATCATTCAAAGAAAATTTTATAACAGCATGCCAAAAAAAAGGTGTGCCTGAGTTGCAAATAAAAAAATGGCTCGGCTATGCAAGTAGGCTCTACCAAAAGGGTTTGCCAATTGTATTTGATCGAAACCATTTAGCCGGGTTGGTTGGTTATAAATGGGAATTGTTAAGAAATATCATACATTCTCAACAAAAATATTATAGAACTTTTTATATACTAAAAAAGAATGGTGGACGCCGGCGTTTGAAGGAACCTTATCCCTCATTAAAAGAAATACAAAATTGGATAAAAGATTATGTTCTAAAAAAATGTGATATTAGCAGATTTGCTAAAGCGTATGCTCCGGGACGTAGTATTTACGAAAATGTTCGATTTCACATAAATCATCCCGTGGTAATAAAGTTTGATGTGGAAGATTTTTTTTGGCTCAATTAATAGGTGGCAAGTAACATCGTTATTTAAAAAAATGGGGTATAATCAAGAGTTGTCAGAGATTTTTGCAAATCTTTGTTGTTTAGATAATTGCTTGCCACAGGGGGCCCCCACAAGCCCGTATTTGTCTAATATTTTTGCAAGAGAAATAGATGTGCGCTTATCAAAGTATTTGTGGAAGCGAAAACTTTATTATACTCGATATTCTGATGATATTACGATATCAGGAAATATATTAAATGAACAAATACCTCAGATAATGTCTTTTTGCAAATATCTATTGTCAAATTATGGATTAAGATTAAATGATGAAAAAACAAAAATATTGCGTCAACATCAAAAACAGTATGTGACTGGAGCTGTTGTTAATGAGAAAGTTTCTGCTGAAAAGAAAATAAAAAAAGAACTTAGACAACAGATGTATTATATAAAAAAATTTGGGCTAGAATCTCATATGAATCATTTGCAGATTAAACAGCAAAATTACTTATATCATCTAATGGGAAAAATTTGTTGGATTTTAACGTTAGAAAAAAATAATAAGGAATTTAGACAATATAATGAGTGCCTGAAAGAACTGCTTTATAATCAGAAAAAATAGGGATTTAAATTTGAAGGCAAGAAGATTCTATTCAGTTTTTTGGGGTGCCCCCGCTCAAATGGATGGTGCAATACACTTGGAGTTATATTTGAAACTAAAAAAACTCCAGACATTTACACAGTAAGGAGGCCTTATGGCAGAATCGTTGAATTTTGATTGGGTTCCTTTTTATCGGGAAGTCGCACAGAAACTGTTGTCTTATAAAGATAACAGGGCTACTCTTGTTGCGGAGATAAAGGAAGTCTTCGCTTCTATCGGTCTCGCGCTTTCTAAACTGAACAAGCGAAATGACGCGACGGATATAGACCCGTTTACCTTAAAGCGAGTTGGTAGTAAAAAGACTGGCCATTGGAAAATCGTCAAAGAAGATTATTAACGTGAAGAACAGATATTCTTCCAATAATCTTGTTCTAAATCTTTATCCTAATCTTCTTCTGCTTGTAAATCGATTGCCCGCCGTTGCAGATGTAGGCGACCGTGCAGACGATGAAGAATGCGGGGAGACAATTGAATCCGAAGATTTCTCCGGCGATGAGGATGGGGGCCCAGAGCGTGTTGCTTGCACTGGCGAATACGGCGGCAAAGCCAAGGGCTGCGGCGAGTGCAACGGGCATTCCGAACATGCTTGCGATGAAGATTCCGAAGGTTGCGCCGATGGCGAAAAGCGGGGTGACGACACCGCCAATGAATCCGGCGGAGAGCGTAAGAATCGTGAGAGCGAATTTCAGAATCCAGTCATATCCGGCAATCCCGGCGGCATTCCCTAAATCGGCGGCGGTTCCAACAGCATTCGCGGCATCACCGGCAGCATTCGCAGAAGCAAAACTCAAATCCAGCAAGTTTGTTCCAAGTCCTGCGTAGCGTCCTTGGAAAAATACGAGCAGCAATACGCTTATCCCAACGCCCATAATGGCGATTCGCTTAATGCTGTTTGGGAACTTCTTGGCGAAAAAGTTTTGCGAGAGTCCGAGGAGCTTTGCAAATCCGCCACCGACAATTCCGAAGAGCACACCCATCAGCGCGAGCTTCACAAGGAACTTTCCGTCGAGCGCGCCTTCGTTCGTGAAAATGCTTGCCGTGAATCCGCTTGCATCAAGAAGCGAATTCAAGTCCACGCTGAACTTGTGGAATCCGAGCATGCTTGAAACTTTGCAGGCTGTGAATGCGGCAGCGGCAGCGGGCAACAATGCGCCAAGTTCCAAGTGGCCGACAAGCAAGACTTCCAAGGCGAATGCTGTGGCGGCCATCGGGGCTTGGAAAATTCCAGCGAAGCCTGCGGCAAGCCCTGTCACGAGCATAATGTGTGCTGCGTTTTCGAACGGCAATTTCTTGCTTATGTTGTACGAGAGTGCGGAGCCGATTTGCATGGCGGCACCTTCACGGCCGGTACTTCCGCCGAAGAGCTGTGTCAGCCAAGTGCTCACTGCTGCCATCGGGATGGAGACGAGCGGAAAATCCGATTCCTTGTTGAGTCCGACGGCGAAGACCTGGTCCATGCCGCGTTCCGTCCAGCGTCCCCATTTCTTATAAGCGAATACGATGGCAGCACCGCCGATGGCGAGTGCCGGGATGAAGTACAGCGGGTTTGCGTCGCGGATTGCAGAAAGCTTGTCGCTGATATCGCCGAAGCATGCGGTGAGTGCGCCAATGACTGCGCCGAGTACAATCCCGAGCAGCACGAATGTCGGTGTTGCAAACCACTTGAGTAACTTTTCCTTAACGCGAGCCTTTGCCATCTTCATCATCTGTTCTTTCATCTCGGGGCTGAACTGATTGAACTGCTGGCTAGCCTTGCTGAAGTCGCTGAAATTCATGTAAAATCCTTTTTATGCAACTAAAATTTTTCACAAAAAATAGTAAAACGGAACGCCTTGTTCCGCTTTTTTGCGTGTTGTCAATTGCTCAATCCTTTTGCGACGCTAGATCAAAAAAAGAGGCTTTTGCAACGTGCCTAAATATATACTTAACTCAAGGATTGGATTGGTGTGGCGCTCAAAATGTATCGCTCAATTCTAAGGGATCAGACATGAAAAAATTTTATTCTGGTGTAGCGTTATTTGGGATTAGCTTTGGTTTGGTTTTATCTGCTTGCGGAGATTCGAATGAATCGAAGCTGAACCCGTTGGGGCCTGAACTTGGAGATGTGAGTTCCAGTTCGATCAGTGGCTTTGACGATCTCTCGAGTTCCATGGATTTCTTGCCGGGTGGATCTTCTGCGGGCATTCCTGGTGATGGCAGCTTGTCATCTCCGGTTGCTCAGTCATCCTCTTCGGCTTTGGATGTTCCCGGTTCTAGTGCCCAGGTTCCTCCGGCTTCGAGCGTCTCTACAGTTATTCCGCGTTTTGAAGGGAATAGCCCGGTGTTCTTCTCGGAAGTTTCTCCTACGAATACTAATTTCAAGGACAATGATGGTAACGATCCTGGATGGGTTGAATTTTACAACTCGTCTGATACGCCTGTTGATTTGAGCGGGTATGCACTTACGGATGACTTGTCTAATCCGCGTCGTTGGGTTTTTGGAAACGTGAAGGTCCCGGCCAAAAGCTACATGATTGTTTTCCTTTCGGGCAAGAATTATCCCGACTATATTTTGCCTTCTGATTCGCTTAATATGATGAACTCGGATTGCAGCTCTGAATCGGCTTCGGGTAGCTTGGGCGGATTCAATTTCCCCGGCATGGGTGGTGACTGGGGCGGCGGCATGGGTGGTGACTGGGGCGGCGGCATGGGTGGCGGCATGGGCGGCTATCCCGGTGGCGGGTCTTCTGGTAGCAATGTCGATAATTTGCAAGGCAAGTCAACGCTCTGCTTTAACGAAAATGGCGCTATTCAGATTGGTGCTGTAATGAAGGTGGCTCAGGGCGGGGATTATTCGCGTGTGGTTGTCAAAACCAATAATGCATCTAGCCTTAGCAAGGTCAACCAGCTTGTTGTGCGTGGCTTTATCACCAAAAATCATAAAATCCGTGTGAACTTTAAGGAAGGCGAATCACTTAGCAATTGGAGTGGCAAGAATCTTCGCGGTACGGGCGATTTGTCATCGGTGTTCTATGTTCGTCTAGACGATAATGCAAAGGATCTCAAACGGAACAACGTAACGGCGACAACATTTGCTACTGAAACTCAGGGCAGTGAATCGACGACCATCCAGATTACATCGTATATTGCTCGCAATCGCGGACATGAACCGCATGCATCGTTCAAGGTGGACAAGGACGGCGGTGCTCTGTACTTTATAAATGCCGAAGGCGCTATGCTTGACTCCGTTCGTTTTGGCGCGGTTCCGACGACCGCTTCCTGGTCACGTGATGGAGCAGGCAAGTGGGGGCTTGCAACGCCGTCGCCTTACGGTAATACGATCGGTGAGGTCTTTGCCGAACAGGTTCAAGTTGCTGAAGTGAACATTCCGCCTTCTGGATTCTACACGTCTGCGGTGACGGCTACATTCCCGGCGGGCACACGTTGCGAACAGGGCGGTACTGAACCGACAACAAACTCTCCGGTGGTGCAGACTACGGTGACGATTAGTGCTACGACGGTCTTGCGTTGCCGTGCTTATGTCGGCGGCTCCTACCCGAGTGAAGAAATTATTCGTACTTATGTTTTCGAAAAGCAGCCTTCACTTGCATCGATTTTTGTGACGACAGATCCGCTCTCCATGTTTAGTCCGGATTCCGGCCTTTACATGACGGGTAATGGCGCTGCCATGATGGATCCGAAGAAGGGGGCGAACTTCTGGAGCAACCGTGAACTCCCGGTCTATGTGGAAATGTTTGAACCTGGTAAACCGCAGGCACCCGCGTTTGGCGTGATGGGCGACTACAAGATTTCTGGACAGTACAGCCGTGCTAAAGAGAAGAAATCGTTTGCCGTGACTTTGCGCGAAGAATATGGTGAAAAGCGCCTCAAATACACGCTCTTCCCGGATCATCCGGAACTCAAGAAGTTCAAGGCGTTCTCGCTCAGAAACTTTGGTAACAATTCCGGCGATGATTACGTGCGCGACCGTTTGGGAACGTCAATGACGGAAGGGCTTGATGTGGATTACCAGCGTGGCCGTTACGTTATCGTGTATTACAATGGCAAGTATTACGGCATACACGACTTGCGCGAACGCAACAACGAATACTATTACGAAACCAAGTACGGATACGATCCGAACGATATTGACCTTCTTGCAACGACTTCTAGTGGAACGGATGAAGCGAGCACGGGATCTTCTGCGGATTACAAGGCGATGCTTGATTGGCTGCAAAGCAACGATTTGAAATCGGATGCAAACTACAAGAAGATTGCAGACCAGGTTGATGTTGGCAATTTCATGAATTACATGCAGGCAGAGATGTTCCTGAACAACAGCGACTGGCCGCACAACAACATGAAAAAGTGGCGTGTTGCAAGCCAGAAGACGAAATGGAGATGGTTCTTGTACGATACGGACTTTGGTTTTGGCGTGTCTTACAATACTCAGACTGGAAACGTGTTCAGCTATGTGACGAACCGCAATGGAACGGGCGGCATGGGCATGGGTATTGGTTTCGGTGGCGGCGGCATGGGCGGTGGTCAGCAGACTGGCGGCGCTATTTCCGAACACACGATTCTCATGATTCGCTTGCTTGAAAATGAATCGTTCAAGAATGCGTTTATCAACCGATTCTGCGTACTATTAGCCACGAACTTCTCGGCTGACAGGCTTCTCAAGCGCATTAACGATTTGCAGTCTCAGGTGGAATCTGAAATGGCCCGCGACCAGGAATTCTGGGGCTATAATGCTTCAAGCATGAGCAACAACTTGGCGACCGTGAAGAGCTTTGCTCAGTCTCGTCAGGCGACAATTCGTGAACAGATGGAATCGTATTTTACGCTTTCGTCCCCAGCAGAAATGACACTTAGCTCGCAGGGATCAGGAACGATTCTCGTGGATGGCCTCCAGCTGGACAAGTCTTCAATGACAGTCTCGTTCTACAGGGATGTTCCTGTCACGCTTACGGCTCAGGCGAACTCTGGAAGTACGTTCACGGGCTGGAGCGATGGCGTTACGGATGCAACCCGCAAGGTGAACCCGGGTGAAGTCACGTCTATTACTGCCGTGTTCAGGTAGTTTTACTCAACTAAAATCCAAAAACAAAACAGCTAGACGGGAAACCGTTTAGCTGTTTTATTAACTAGTAACTCAGAACTAGTAACTTTGGCGAGATTCACCGAATCTCGCCAATATTAGTTAGCCCAGCATTTCTGTGGTGCTGAGAGTCTTGAAGTTCTTTTCTTCCAAGACCTTGAGCGCCTTATCCGTATCGCTGAAGCGAAGAATCATGACGTTCGTTGCTGTCGAGCATTCGGACGGGTAGGCGTACATGTAGTCAATCTGCAAGTCGCCGAGAACGTCGAGAAGGTCTGCAAGACCGCCGACCTTATCTGCAACAGGGCATGCGACAACGTCAGTGACGGTTGCGCTGAGGCCAGCCTTGGCAAGCACATTGACAGCCTTTTCGGAATCGTTCACAATCAGGCGGATAAGGCCGAATTCGCCGGAATCGGCGAGCGTGAGCGAGAGGAGGTTGATGCCTGCATCAGCAAGCGAGCGGCAAACAGCCTGGAGACGACCCGGGCGGTTCGACACGAAAACTGAAACCTGTGGAATTTTCATTTTTTTTCTCCTTCTTAAATCTTCTTTCTGTTGTCGATGACGCGCTTGGCCTTGCCTTCGCTGCGCGGCAGAGAATCCGGTTCGCAGAGCGTGACAATCACGGAAATGCCAAGAATTTGTTCGATGGAGTGCTTGAACTTCTTGGAGAGCTGTTCCATATCGCTCATGGAGTCGCTCACCATGTCGCGAGAAACTTCAACCTTGACTTCGAGCGTGTCCATGTTGTTCTTGGTATCGAGCACAATCTGGTAGTGCGGCAAAGCCTTTTCTGCGCGGAGGAGAGCCGTTTCGATCTGGCTCGGGAACACGTTCACGCCACGCATGATGATCATGTCGTCGCTGCGGCGGCCAATGCGGCGGATGCGGCGGATTGTACGGCCGCATGCGCACTTGGTCTTTTCGATAGCGGTGATGTCGCGGGTACGGTAGCGCAAAATCGGCATAGCGCGCTTGCTGAGCGTACTGATGACGAGTTCGCCTTCTTCGCCGTCCGGAAGCGGTTCGAGCGTTTCTGGGTCCACGATTTCGGGGTAGAAGTGGTCTTCGAAAATGTGGATGCCGTCGCGACATTCGCATTCGCAACCCACGCCCGGGCCGACAATTTCAGAAAGACCGTAAATGTCGTAAGCCTTGATGCCCGTCTTTTCTTCGATGTAGTCGCGCATGCCGTCACTCCACGGTTCTGCACCGAAGATGCCGCGCTTCACGTTCAACTTGGAAATATCGACGCCCATCTTTTCGGCAACGTCAATGATGCGGACAAAGTAGCTCGGGGTGCCACCGACTGCGGTCACGCCGAAGTCCTTCATGAGCATCACTTGGCGTTCGGTATTACCGCCGCTAATCGGCACGACTGTGGCGCCGAGGGCTTCGAAACCGCCGTGAATGCCAAGGCCGCCAGTGAAGAGGCCGTAGCCGTAGAAGTTCTGCACAATGTCCGTGCTGCGGAAGCCGCAAGCGAGGAGGCCGCGCTTCACGACCTGTGCCCAGACTTCCATGTCTTCCTTGGTGTAACCGACAACGATCGGCTTACCGGTAGTGCCGGAGCTTGCGTGCAGGCGCACGACTTCGCTCATGTCCACGGCAAAGAGACCGTACGGATAGGTGTCGCGCAAGTCCTTCTTCATGGAGAACGGAATCTTTACGATATCCTTTAAAGTCTTGATGTCTTCGGGCTTGACGCCCTTTTCGACCATGCGTTCGTGGAACAGCGGGACCTTCTCGTAGGCGAGCTTCACGGTTGCGCGCAAACGCTGCAACTGCAATTCGCGCAATTTTTCTTCGGGCATAAAATCAAGCGCCATTTCGGGCAAGATCTTGTTTTCTTCGTCGTTCCAGGCTGTAGATCGCATAGTATCCTTCAATAGAGGGTTAGGTTAAAATTTTTCGCCTTAAATATATATAATGCGTTTGCGTTGCGTTTAATTTAGGTGCGTTTCTTTTTCTTTGCGAAAATGCTCGGCTTGCCTTTATCCATATATATGGGGTCCCTTTGCGCATAGCGTAACACTTTCAGAAAGTGTAAAAATCGGGACTATATAACCCTTATTCCTTTATTGCCGTTTATTCGTCGGCTGTAAGCCTGTTTTTAAAAAACTCGTGTGGGCGGGGGAATGTAATTTTTGTATTTTTGGGCAGAAAATTTAAATAAACTGCTTTTATAGGTAGGTCTATTCTGCGTTCTCGTTCGCTTTTATTTGTTCTTGCTTTGGTCGGTATGTCGAATGCCCAGCTGTTGGACATGTCGCAGATTTCCGACAAGTATATGGTTGAGAATAAGATCAACAAGATTCGTGTCGAAGGAACTCATCACATGGACGATCGTTCGGTTCTCGGACGTATCGGTATCCGCACTGGGCAGAGCTATTCTCCGACGTCGCTTTCTGAGAAAGTTCAGAATTCGGTGAGTACGCTTTATGCTTCCGGGCTTTTTGATGATGTGACCGCCTGGGTGGATTACGTTGGCGACGATGGATCTTACGTGGACTTGGTGTTCAAGGTCAAGGAACTCCCGGCTCTTGACACTGCCATTTTGGATGGTTGCGATGAAGTTTCCGAAGACGATCTCCGCCTGAAAATCCACATGGTTACAGGTCAGGTCTATAGCAAGGCGCAGTTGGAACGTACGCGTCAGGCCATGCTCGAACATTACCGCTCCGAAGGGTTCCTCCTTGCCGAAGTTGGCTACCGCGAAGAACCGGTAGACGAATACCAGAACAAGGTGACCTTCGTGATTCGCGAAGGCAACAAAGTGCGTATCCGCGGTGTTGAAGTGAAGGGCAATGATCACGTGCCGGTCGAAGAAATCACGGACCACATGCTTTCGAAGGAAAACCAGTGGTGGGGTGGTGGCGAATTCAAGGAAAACGTCTTTGAAGCCGACCGTGATACCGTGCTGAACGTGTTCCGTCATTTTGGTTTCTTGGATGCAGAACTCAATGACTACCATGCAGAATACTTGCCGGATTCAACGTGCCTGTTCTACCTTGGACGCATGGTGCCAGTTGGAGAAAAGTTGGCTCCGCTTTACACGCAGTTGAACGAGGCTATGTCCGATTCGACGAACCCGCTTTACAAGATGGCGGGCAAGCCGACGATGGAAGTGACGCACTATTACAGAAACATGCGCAAGGCATCTGACAAGTATCCGCTTGCAAGACGCTTGCCTCAAGTCAAGGACGAGGAAGACGCCTGGAAGCTCCTGAATGACATTATCCGTTACGAGAGTGCCCGCAAGGAATGGATCGACTTGGTGTCGGACCGCAAGTGGAATAACCCAAAGATTGACTCCCTCCTCAAAATCAAGAAGCGCTCCGCTTACGAAAGCAAGCTCCTCGTGCGCTACATGATCGAGGACATGATTCCTGCGCTTTATAAGTATGATAACATCAAGACTTCCAGCGATATTATCGTTCACATCGACGTGACTGAAGGCCGCCGCTACTACATGGGTGGACTCCACTTTACAGGTAACGAAGTCCAGAGCGATATGATGCTCGATTACGTTTTCCGCCTGGATAGTGGCGCTGTGTTCGACCAGTATCTTTACGAAGCATCCCGCAAGGCTTTGCTCGATTCTTACCGTGAAGATGGTTACCTCTTTGCCCAGTTTGATGAAGAAAGAACTTTTGAAAACGATTCTATCGTAAACCTCACCTACAAGATGAATGAAGGTTTGCCGGCCCAGATCCATAAGGTGCATGTGCGTGGCAATACCAAGACAAACGAAAAGGTGATCCGCCGCGAAGTGCGCCTGTATCCGGGCGATACGTACCGCCAGTCTGCATTGGAACGCAGCTTCCGCGATATCATGCAGCTCAACTACTTCGACATGGTCGTGCCTGATATCAAGGTCGTTGGCGAACAGGAAGTGGACCTCGAATTCGCCGTTCAAGAAAAGCAGGCAGGTACAGGCCAGTTCAGCTTGGGCGTTTCCTATAGCGAAAGCGACGGCTTTGTGGGTACGGCAAGCGTGTCTATCCCGAACTGCTGCATGGGTGATGGCCAGCAGGCTGCTTTGAATCTCGAATACGGTGCTGACAAGAAGAGCGCAACCATCAGCTTTACTGAACCGTGGTTCCTCGACAAGCCGATTACGCTTGGTGCAAGCCTCAGCTACACTTGGTGGAACATGGAAAAGTATGATGATCCGGACATTACCCGTTACGGTGGTAGCATCTTTGCTGGTAAGCGTCTCAAGTGGCCGGATGATTACTTCTATGGACAAGTAGGGTATAGCTGGCTCATGAACGATCAGGGTCCGAATATCAAGGATAGCTATGTGGTCTATACGGGTAAGGAATCTGCGTTCAACTTCCGCATCCAGCGTGATGACAAGAACCTGCCGCAGTTCCCGACGGATGGTTCCCGCTATGTGCTCGACGTGCAGTGGGCAAATGCCGCCTTTGGTAGTGACTTTGAATTCGTGAAGGCCGATCTCTCCATCAAGTGGTGGTTCCCGCTCTTCCGCGACCGCTTGACGATTGCCCTTACAAACGAATACGGTGTAATTTTTGGCGACAAGTTGCAGCACCGCACTCTGTATAGAATGGGTGGTGTGCTTGGCTATGATGGTATGCTCCGTGGCTATGGTGCAGGTTCTATCGGTAACAGCCGCCTGGGCCGCAGCTACCAGTACATCGGTGCCGAACTCCAGCTTGGCCTTGTCCCGCAGACATTCTACCTCTTGCCGTTCTTCTTTGATGCGGGTAACGTGTTCGGTGAACGTATCGATACGAATAACCGAATTGACAAGCCTAAGAAGAACCCGCTTAGTGAATGGGATCCGACTAAACTCAAGAAGGACATTGGCTTTGGTTTCCGTGTTGTTGTCCCGATGCTTGGCATTATCGGCTTCGATTTTGCATGGCCGCTCGATCCGGGTGAAGCTTACGATGGTACGCAGTACTCCAAGGTCGGCGATATGGAATTCAACTTTGTCATTGGTCAGTCTTTCTAACCTGATTGGAGGTGCTCTATGATTCGCAAGTTGATCGTTTTGTTTTCGGTAGTCTTTGCATGTGCAAGCTTTGCCGAGGATGGTCTTCGCATTGCCCATGTGGATTCAAAGATTATCTTTGACGGATACAAGGGCACCAGGAAGGCTCAGGAAGAATATGACCGTCAGGTGGCTAAGTGGGAACAGCAGGCGAACCTCTTGCAGAAGGAACTTGCTGCCATCAAGGAAAAGCTTGACAAACAAGTCCTGATGCTCTCGGACGAAAAGAAGCGCGAGCTTGAAGCTGAATACAACAAGAAGGACACGGAACTCAAGTCGTTCATCGACCGCGTCTATGGACGTAACGGAGAACTCATTACTGAAAACGAAAAGGTGAGTGCCCCGATTATCCAGCTCATCCGCAAGGCTGTGAACGAAATTGCGCTCCAGGAAGGCTATGACATGGTCATTGACCGTGCCACCGGCGCCGTTCTCTTCTGGAAAAAGGAAAACGACCTTACGAACAAGGTGCTGAATTATCTGAATAATAGATAGTCTCCGCCCTCGTCATCCTGAACGAAAGCATGATGCTCCGTCATCCTGAACGAAAGCATGATGCACCGTCATCCTGAGCGGAGCGTAGCGAAGTCGAAGGATCCAGTTAAATCTTGAAAAAGAACATCCCGCAGTTTAGAATGCTGCGGGATTTTTTTATTGCCTCATGTAATCGCAGATGGCGTCTACGAATTGCTGCCCGAACTTTCGGATTTTCATTTCGCCAAAGCCGAATACGTCTTGCAGCTCGTTTATGGAAATGGGCGCCTTGTAGGCGAGGTCTTTTAGCGTACGGTCAGAAAGTACGACGTAGGCTGGCCAGTTGTTCTCTTCGGCGATTTGCCTACGGACTTTTCGCAGCGCTTCGAATAGGGAATTGTCTTCGTCGGAGTCTGAAGAGCGCGCGTAGGTTGTGCGTGTACTGCCGGCAGAAGTGCGCGAAAATGCCGCGCGACCGAATGATGTGCGACTGCTTCTTGGCTTTGCGTCTTCTTTGGCTTCTATTTTTGCGGCGATGGCTAGTTCAGCAGTTTTCTTCCCGAAGAGGACTTCGTTACCGCTCTCGGTGATTTTAAGGTGGTTGTTCTCGTTGTACGCAATTTCGATGTAGCCGAGTTGCAGCATTTGCAGCATGTAATCGTGCCAATGCTTGAGCGTTGTCTTGCTACCGACACCGAAAGTCTTGAGCTTGTCGTAACCCTTTTGGACAATCTCGTCGCTGAGCGTTCCCTTGAGAATGTCGGCGGTCATTGAAAAGCCGATATGCTCACCAGTTCGTTTGATGGCCGAGAGCGCTTTTTGCACGAGAATCGTGCCATTGAAACGCTGTGGCGGGTGCTTGCAGATGTCGCAATTCCCGCAGTTGCTATTGTTGTTTGCGCCGAAGTAGTTCAGCAAAATGCGACGACGGCAAACTTGTGATTCGGCGTATTCTTGCATGCGGTCGAGCTTCTCGGAGTTGATGTCTCGCTGACCGCTTTCGTTTACAAATTTGCGGAGCGTGATGATGTCCTGAAAATTGTAGAACAGCACGGTTTCGGAGGGGAGGCCGTCGCGGCCCGCGCGCCCAATCTCTTGATAAAAACTCTCGATGCTCTTGGGGAGATTGTAATGGATGACGTAACGGACATTGCTCTTGTCGATGCCCATGCCGAATGCGATTGTCGCACACACGACATCGATATTGTCGTTGATGAAATCCTCTTGCACATTGTTGCGCTCTTTGGCGGTTAGCCCCGCATGGTAAGCTTTCGCGTAAACGCCAGCGTTGATGAGTTCTTCGGCGATTTTTTCGGTGCTCTTGCGCGAAAGGCAATAGATGATTCCCGATTCGTGCTTGTGCTTTGAAATGATGGACAAAATGGCTTTCAGCTTTTCGGAAGCGGAATAACCGCGTCGCACATCGAGACTCAAATTCGGACGGTCGAACGAACTCACGAAAAGTCTGAAGTCTCGCAGGTTCAGCTGCCGGACGATATCTTCTTTTGTGAGTTTGTCTGCCGTTGCCGTTAGCGCCATGATTGTTGCGCTTGGGAACGCCTGGTGCAGCCCGCCGAGCTGCGTGTATTCTGGGCGGAAGTCGTGGCCCCATTGCGAAATGCAATGCGCCTCGTCAATAGCGAACAGCGAAACGCTCAAGTGATTTTGCAACCACGGAATTTCTCGCTGCAAACGCTCCGGCGAAATGTAGAGAATCTTGGTTTGGCCTGCTTTGCAACGCTGACGGATGGCCGCATTTTCGCCTTCTTCGTTGTTGCTGTTCAGTGCATCTGCGCCAATGCCGTTTGCATTTAGCGCGTCCACCTGGTCTTTCATCAGTGAAATTAACGGCGAAATAACGACCGTGATGCCTTTGAACAGCAAGGCTGGAATCTGGTAGCAAATGGACTTTCCGCCACCTGTGGGCATCAGCACAAGCGCATCTTTACGCGATACGACATGCTCGATGATTTCTTCTTGCATGGGGCGGAACGCATCATAGCCGAAAACAGATTTTAAAATTTCGTGAGCGGTGGGCATATCGGTGAATTATTTAAAACGGCGCAAATATACTAAGATGAAATGGATGATCATTTACACAATTTTTGCGATTGCGTCTAATTGCCTACGGATTTCAGTAAAGTCTTTGTTCAAATCTAGACTTTTTACACTGATTCTGTTACCGCTCATTTTGTAGTCTTGATCTGGTGAAATGGCCTCGTTTGTTTTTGCATAAAGAAGCATTCCCGAAACGATTTTGCTGGCCGATTGTGTCTCGTACGCCAAGTTCTTTACATAGGTAAAGATTTGATACATGTTGTGTGAATGCTGGGTGCTAGAATTGTAGGTGCTTTGCAACATGCTATTGTAGTATTTGGTGTCAATAATCAGTATTCGGTTTTCTTTTTCGAGAGTCACATCTGTTTTCATAATAGGCAACATTTTATCAATTGAGTCATCCAGTTGCCAATTTAAATGCGGTGCATTTGCACTCAATTCCGGATGTTCACGACGAAAATATTCAAGTACAAATTTCTCGTATAGACGGCTCATTTTTTGATCGTCTTCAAAAGAACGTTTTGTACCTTTTTTTTGACTATGATTTATGAGCCATTCATCATATATCCAATGGCAAATGTAAATGAGCATCTGGTATGTAGCATTGCAACGATTAAAATGGATATTCCAATCCACAAACCGTAAATCTATCGGCTCTACACAAGAAAAGTAGGTCATTAGCTTACGAATTTTTTTCTTGCGTTCATGGGAAACATCCTTGCTTTTTAAAAGAAACGCGAATGTTTGTTTTAGTATTTTATTTAAAAGCGCGTTTTCGGTATATTCTTGAAAAGAACATACTAGCTCTCTTTTTTGCGAACTTATGTTTTTAATGGATTCCGAAAGCTCTATTTTCCCATGAGGGCATTTGAGGGATTCTGTTGCATCAATATAATCCCTCAGCAATCCACGCTTTATTTGAACCGTCACTCCGAGAATCAGAATTTCTGCATATAGGTTGTCTATATTGTCGAAAGATTCTGTTTCATCGGATAACGCTTTAAATGCGCCTTCCTTTAAACAGCGAAAGGCGTACGAAAGCATGTGATATATGTTCTTTACTAGAATCATTGAATCGATGCTCTGAGCTTATCGCTCCAGTTCTTTACTTTTTCAGGCTCGTCAAACCAATATTCTTTCAGGAGCGGAATGACATCATATTCAACAACCGACTTGAGCCATTCATTATCAATAGTTTCATTTTCTTCGAAGCAAAAGTAGCTGTGACCTATGCAAAATCCTTCACCAAGAGAATCATCGACGGCAATTTCCTTATTGAGATTTTTTACACATTCAATAAGATTGTCGTACTTCTCGTTTTCTGCATTATCACGCATGCTTTCAAATTGCTCTGAATTAAATGCTGGCTTAACGTCGAAGAACGAGAAACGACGGCGTAAAGCGTAGTCAATCATTGCAATGCTGCGGTCTGCGGTATTCATGAGGCCAATGATGTATAAATTGGGAGGTACGGAGAATAATTCGTCTTCATATAGCAAACGTATTTGCTGGCCGCGTTTATCTTTTTCGATAAGCATGAAAAGTTCGCCGAATATTTTGCTGATGTTTCCTCTATTTATTTCGTCGATGATAAAGAAATAGTTGTTCTCTGAATCTTCTGCCGCTACATTGCAAAATTCGTAGAACGGCCCGCGTTTTAACTTGAATCCATTTCCATCAGGACGGTAACCCATTATGAAATCTTCATAACTGTAACTTTGATGGAATTGAATCATTTTTACTCTTGATTTATCTATTTGCCCCATTATGGAGTAAGCTAGGCGCTTTGCCATGAATGTTTTCCCGACTCCAGGAGCTCCTTGCAGAATAATATTCTTTTTTCTCTTTAGCAAACCAACAAGTGAATCATAGCTTGATTCATCCATAAAGACTTTTTTTAAGAAATTTTCTTTAGAGTAAATGGATGGTGTTTGTGGTTTCGGCTCGATAGATGTTTTACCACCGATTTGCGTTGATTTCTGATTCTCAAAAAAATCTTCAAGCTGATTTATTAAACCTGAATATTTTGTGATGTCGGTGAGCATCTTCATGCAGAATGCTCCGTCCTCTTTCAATTCGTAATTGCAATCTACGTGTGTCCATTGCACTTTTCGACTGCAATAAAAAGAACTTTTGTTGGCATCGTAGGTGTAATCGCCTTGGACAATGCCGCGCCCAATCACTTTAGCGGTGCCGTTCTTGGCGTAAACAATATCGCCGATTTTCATTTCGTTTACGAATTGCCAGAAACCGAGAACATCGTTTTTATGAGATGATGTGTCGTGGTTGAAATTCTGCAAGGTTGTTCGATATTCTTCTTTAGTTTTTAAAGTACTCCAGTCAACAATGTTATCGTAGCCGATGGACATAACTTCATTCTTTTTGTCGTTATTCCAGTTGGTTGCTTTTGCACCAGGAGAGTAAACCCAGTAGCGAACGGTATCAGAATCGTCTAGAGAAAGATCATTTTCTTTCCAATATTTTGATATTTCTCCATCATATAAAATATGTCCAAAAACTGTACCGAGGTTGCCTGAGTTATTGCATTTAATATCAAATGGTTCAAAGAATTTTTTTGCGGAATCAAAAAAAGAGTTTCTTTCGTAAGGAACCATGAAAATTTTTTCTGCAATCAGTTTACGATGCTTTTCACTTACATTTCCAAAATGTGTTGCAGGTTGATCCAAATATTCAATGGCGTTCATTACAGAATCTGGAGCATTGATTGTTTTCTTATATGTAAGAAAGTGATGTAACCAGTCGTTTTGGCGAATGCCTGCTTTTGCTATGACTCGGTAATCCTCATATTTATTGTATTTCTTTTTATCGCAGGCGTTTGTGTCACAATATGCAACGATGGTGAATATCATTTCCCTGATTTCAATAATCGTGGAGTCTTGAGAATTCTTGATTTTTTGGAAACCCTCACTGGTAGAAGATTTTTCAATAAGATTGTCTAGAAGCTCTGGACTTATAGAGTATGCCTGAAATTTTCTGAGTGCTTCTTGTCCTTTGGCAAGCCAAAAGTCTTCACACGCTATTTTAGCAGCGAGTTTTTTATCTGTTGCAATTTTGTTTCTTATCAAATATTCAAGTTTCTCGTCCATATAAGCCTCTTTTTCTTTAATTATACATTTTGTTGCTCAGAATGAGCGCGAAATGTCCTAAAACAGTCTAAATGTATTCTGGCTGTCCGTTCTTCACTTCGTCTACAAACTCTCGCTTCCATGATTTTCCATTGATATTGTCTAGGTAGAAATTCCCAGAGCAGATGAGCCAAATGATTTTGTCAATTTTATATGGTGTGGCTGTTTTATCGCCTTTATATTGCACCTCGTTTGAAATGTTCACAATCGTTTCAAAGACGGCGTAGTCGTCGTGTTCGCAAAATCCAGCGGTACTTATGACGTCTTTAAGGTGAACATCTGGCTTTGGATATTCGGAGAAGCCTAATTCCTTGTGTGCGTTGCAGACGAGTGAAAATCCCATCCCCTTGATTCTTATTGAAATAAGAAGCGGTAATGCCATCTTGGTCTTTGCGTTGTATCCGAAACTTGCAATGAATCCTTTGAAATCGTTTGCATCTTTGAAGCTTGATAGGAACTTGGCAATGCTTGTAACGGCTTCACTCCACCTGTACCAGCAATTTTTAGGTGTATCTGCTGAGGTTACTTTGAATTGTCTGCGAAATTCTTTATAGAGTGTATTGGCGTCCCAAGTCTTGATAATCCGTGCGACGTTAAAGTTGCAAAGAATTTTTTTGATTTGTTTTTGTCGTTCCCTGAACTTTATTACGTTGGGTAACATCTGCTGCGTCTGTGCCGATTCAATAAAGCTTTCGAAAACATCCGCAATTGAAGAGAACCCCTTGCGTTCTGGGATGAAATATCTTTGCAATGAAGCTTCTGTAATGCCTGTTGGCAAATGGGTTAGTAGAAAGCGGTATGCAGTATTGTAAAACTTGGTATAGGTCATTTTGATTAAATATACATCATGTCACTGTCATAAAATTTCAAAATGCAAAAAATCTACAGCCCTAGCGCTTTCGCCTTTCCGAAATCTGTTTTACGAATTTTTCCCATAATAGCTCCAATATCAACCATTAATTCAATACGAAAGATATTAATATCAGCAATATATTGCGGTTTTTGTATTGAAATGTATGATTTAGTGTGATTAGTCAATGAAAATCCGCAAAATGTTGCGGATTCTTTTATTTTTGAAGGCGTGGAGAATCAAAAGTCCTTTTTCGCTATATTGGGTAGGATTGGGTAGTGTTTGGGTAGGATTGGGTAGTTTCTTGATCCACAAAATCAGTTTTAAATATTTTGCTTATATTTGTTAACGGAGGTCCCTATGCCAAACACACTCCCTGATCCGATGACTGTCCACCCGATTGCTGGTTACGATAAGGAAATTTACGTGAAGCCGACGCTCAAGAATCCGCAGATTGTCGTGGGCGATTTCACCTACATTGCCGATAGTGATTTCGAGAGCCATGTGACGCATCTGTATCCGTGGAATGGCGATAAGTTGATTATCGGAAAGTTCTGCCAAATTGCGGCGGGTGTAGAGTTTGTGATGAATGGGGCGAACCATCAGATGAATGCGGTTTCGACATTTCCGTTTTACACTTTGCAGGGGTGGAATATGGAGCCTCCTGCCAAAGAAAATTTGCCACTTAAGGGCGATACGGTGGTTGGAAACGATGTGTGGATTGGGCAGAACGCCGTGATTTTGCCGGGCGTGCATATTGGCGATGGCGCGATCATCGGCGCGAATGCGGTCGTCGGGAGCGATGTGGAACCTTACACGGTTGTGGTAGGGAATCCGGCGCAGTTTATACGCAATCGTTTCGATGAGGAATTGACGGCGCTTATGCTCGAGTGGAAATGGTGGGATAAGCCTGTCGAAGAAATTAATGCGCTGATTCCGATTCTCACGAATCCGGACTTGGCTTTTGTCAGGGGGAAAATCAAGGAATACCTTGCGAATGCTTGAGTAGCGTTGTAGAGCGTGTGTTGTTGTGATTTATGAAAGGGTGTCTTGAAAATGAATGTTTTTGATAAAGTAAGTGTGTTTGATTTGAAAAAAGCAGGCTTAATAAATCTCGCTGTAGGCGGGATAAATGTGCTCATCCATATTTCTGTAATCGCGGGCTTGTTGCCTTATATGTGGGTGAATGGCGGCCGGACTGAAAGTTATGAAATGGCTTGTTCTATTTCTGCTCCAAGTATTGTGGTGACCCTAATCGGCATGTTTATAACGCTTGTGGGTGCAAAAATTATTCCCGTAAAATTCAATCGCTTTTGGGGAATTGCTTTTACGGTGCTTTTAATGGCGATGCTGCCGCTAGCTTTTGTGGGGGTTGTTCAGCAGTTTTTGGGAACTTTGTTTGAAAAATGCTTCTGTAGTGTCCTTACGATTGCTGGGTTCTTGACATCTTTCCGAATTGCGTTTGAAAAACGCTGGCCCCCAAAGAAAGGCTAAAAATATTTCTATATTGAACGCAACGAAAATAAGGAAAAAATAACTGGATCCTTCACATTCGTTCAGGATGACTTCGTCCTGAGAACTTAAAACCTCATAACTCAAAGGACCGAAGGTCCGCGCATACCTTGAAGCGAAGAGAATAAAATATGGCCGAACAAAACAAAGCAGAAAAATTCGTTTTCTACATGTACAAAATGACCAAGTCCTATCCGCCTAACAAAGAGGTGCTGAAGGACATTTCTTTGAGCTTCTACTATGGCGCAAAGATTGGCATCATCGGCCAGAACGGTGCCGGTAAGTCAACGCTGCTGCGCATCATGGCGGGTATCGACAAGGAATTCCAGGGTGAAGCTTGGATTGAACCGGGCCGCACTGCTGGTTACTTGCCGCAGGAACCGCAGCTGGACCCGAACTTGACTGTCAAGGAAAACGTGATGCAGGCCGTTGCGAAAAAGCAGGCCGTGCTTGACCGTTTCAACGAAATTTCCATGAAGTTTGCTGAACCGATGGAAGACGACGAGATGAACAAGCTCCTCGACGAACAGGCAAAGCTTCAGGACATCATCGACGCTCAGGATTTGTGGAGCCTCGACCGCAACATTGAAATTGCGATGGACGCACTTCGTTGCCCGCCGGGCGACTGGCCGGTGACTAACCTTTCTGGCGGTGAAAAACGCCGCGTGGCTCTCTGCCGCTTGCTCCTCGAAGAACCGGATTTGTTGCTCCTTGACGAACCGACGAACCACTTGGATGCTGAAACGGTTGCATGGCTCGAACGCCACCTCCGCGAATACAAGGGCTCCGTGATTCTCGTGACGCATGACCGTTACTTCCTTGACAACGTAACGAACTGGATTTTGGAAATTGACCGCGGTCGCGGCATTCCTTGGGAAGGCAATTACGCCCAGTGGCTTGACCAGAAGCTTGAACGCATGAAGAACGAAGAAAAGGGTGAATCTGACCGTCAGAAGCGCCTCGCTCGTGAACAGGAATGGGTCAAGCAGAGTCCGAAGGTTCGCCAGGCAAAGAGCAAGGCTCGTCTCAAGGCATACGAAGAACTCTTGGCTGAAGATTCCAAGGAACAGATCAAGGTGGCTCAGATCCACATTGCAAACGGCAAGCGCTTGGGCGATGTCGTTATCCAGGCGGAACATTTGCAGAAGGCCTTTGGCGAAAAGGTGCTGTTCGACGATTTGAACTTCAGCTTGCCGCGTTCGGGTATCGTGGGCATCATTGGTCCGAACGGTGCTGGTAAAACGACTTTGTTCAAGATGATCATGGGCCAGGAAAAGCCCGATGGCGGTACGCTCAAGATTGGCGAAACTGTCGAAATCATCAGCATGGAACAGGGCCGCGAAAGTTTGGACGATTCCAAGACGGTTTGGGAATCCATCACGGGTGGCAATGACGAAATCTTGGTGGGCGACCGCAAGATGAATGGCCGTGCTTACTGCGGTCTCTTCAACTTCACGGGTGCTGCCCAGCAGAAGAAGCTTTCGCAGCTTTCCGGTGGTGAACGCAACCGTGTGCTTATGGCAAAGAACTTGCAGAAACCGGGCAACCTCTTGTTCCTTGACGAACCGACGAACGACTTGGATATCGAAACGTTGCAGGCCTTGGAACAGGCTATCCTCAAATTCGCTGGCTGCGCCGTGATCATCTCGCATGACCGCTGGTTCCTTGACCGTATTGCAACGCACATCCTCGCTTACGAAGGTGATTCGAAGGTCGTGTGGTTCGAAGGCAACTGGAGCGAATACGAAGTTGATCGTCGTAAACGCCTCGGCGAAGATGCCGACAACCCGAAGCCAATCAAGTACAAGACTCTCACGAGACAGTAAGAATTAACGCCCTGGATAATTCCAGGGCTTTTTGCTTTTATGGTTGAATTTATTGATATATTGTAGTAGACCATGCTGCGCTTTATAAAGTATTCACTGATTCCTATATTACTTGTTGCCTGTGCATCAAGTAATTTAGAGCCGTCTAAAGAATTGACAAAAGTCCCCCCGCAAAGTGAATATAGGACTGAGTTAGTTCCACCGACTGGTGTGGGCTATTATGTTGATTTTTACGGCCGTATTAGTGACGAAGAAATATCGTGGAAAGATAAGGGGTTCTATATTCTTTTTGATAAAGATGACCAAAAGAAAATAGGCTTTATCCCATTAGACTCAAATAAAATTCGTATTTATAAGTTTCTTAACTTTCCATCTTGGGATGTTGGATATCCAGATATTGGTTTATGTGTAGGGGAAAGTTACACTTCCCAGGAATATGAAAATTTTTTCATGGACAAATGTCGTAAAGAATACACAATAGACTCTATGGATTACAGACTCGTTATGTCCTATTTTTCTGAAAAAAGGATGTCCATTAAAAAAAGAGGAATTCCTCCACGTGAATGTGTTGGTGAAACATTGAATATCATTTACTATGACGGAAAAGAATATCAATATTTCGACATGATAAGTCCCAAGTGCTTTGATAACGCCTTGAGGAAAGACCCTAAATCACTTGAGTATAAACTTTTTTATGAGGAAATAGATGGCATTATGGATGGTGATTTCCAAGAATGCCGATGGGATAAGTTTTTAAACTCAGACGTTGTTGAAAAATGTGTGTCAAAATTTGAATGATTATGAAATTTATGGCTTATCATATTTTTGATTTGCCACCAATCATTGCACCTGAGTTAGCATACTCTGCTTTAAAGATCGGTAAGCCCATACTTCTCTCTTAATTCCTTCTTCTCGTATCCCTTCACGACTTCGAGTACGTTGCCGCCGGAAAGATCGATCGCTGCGGCCATATTGAAATCAAGTTTGATGTGAGAGTGCTTTACATAGATGAGGGCTTGGACTACGTTTTGTACATTACCGCCGGCAAGGTAATGAGCTTCAAGTTTTTCCATGTCAATTGGGATGTGTGCTTTGCAACTTCTGATGTGTGCATCGACGATTGCTTCTAGCGGAACCCTGCGTAGCAGCATGCCAATAAGATGAAAAAAGCGCACGTTCGTATTTGCGTTTGAAAATTTGCCTTGGAGCCACAGCGAAAAAACGTTAAAGTGGTTCAAAATTACGAGAATTATGAAGAAAATGGCAAGTACTATAATTAGAATGGGAGTGACTGTCATAGTTTTATTAATATAATCTCTTTTTTCTATTGAAGTGCGGTTTTCTCGGTTTCGACACCCTTTCCGGTTCTATTTCGCTAAAACTCAATTCTCTCCGGGAACGCTTCTTTCCGCATGATTCCCCACATCTTGTCAATGTAAGAGAGCGTGTAGAATTGTTCGTAGTAATGATAGTAAAAGGCTCCCTTCATGGTCATGGAATAGACTCCGTTCTCTTTTGTTAGGAATCCGAGTTTTTGCGCTAGCCAGAAATCAAAGCCGTACATTTTCTGGAGCGGGACTCCAAAGAACTGCTCGAATTTCTTTTCGTCCAGTTGCATGCTGTAAAGCGTCCAGAACAGGTAATATACCATCCTCTGCCTTGGCGTGAAGCGGATGGTTAAAGATGTCGGCAGCTTATCGCTGTCAATCCTCTTGCAGTATTCCTCTACGGAGAAAGTGTTTATCTTGAATTGCTTTTGAAGGAGCGTCGTGGCGGAACATCCGAATCCGAGGAAGCTGTCGCGGGTCATGGATGAATAATTGGCTTCTTTCTTGTTCGAGAAAGTCCAGATGGAACTGCGGTGGTATCCCTTCTCGTTGAAGTAGGCGGTGATTCGGTTCAATAGCTCCTTCTTCTGCTTTTTCGGCATCGTTTTTACTTTGCTTTTGGTAAAGGAAAAGTCGATGAACGGGTAAATCGCAACATGGTTTGCGCCGCTTTCGAATGCGGTATCCACATCCGCTTTGATGTCTTCGTAAGTCTGGTCGGGGAGCGCAAAGATGAAGTCCATGGAAACCGTTTCGAATTCCACGGCGCTTAGGGCTTCTTTTAATTTGTTTGCGTCAACTTTCTTTCGCCCAAGAATGTTTTGGTATTTTTCCTGGAACGACTGGATGCCTATGCTGAGTTTTGTAACGCCTGCATTTTTCAGCCTTTGGAGCGTCTCGATATTCACGTTGTCAGGGTGCAGCTCGACGCCGATGCCTTCGGTCACGGTAAAATGTTCCCGAATCGCTTCGATGATTTCGCTGATTCTATCCGCGATTAGGGCTGGTGTGCCGCCACCAAAATACAGGCTGGTCGTTTCCTTCTTGCCTTTGTATTGACCACCGACTTTGTGGATTTCCCTTATCAGCGCGTCAATGTAGCGGTCGCACAGTTTCTTGTTATAGACGGTCTTGCAATAGGGACAGAACGAGCAGATGCTTTTGCAGAAAGGGATATGCACGTAGAGGCCGAGATTCTCACATTCCTCGAAGGGAAGAATCTCGTCGTATTCGTTTTTGAATAAAAAAGGCTTGATGGACCGGGTCAGCCACGCTCTAGTTAAAGTCGTTCTCAAACTCATTCAAAAAAAATCTCGTTAGCTTATACGTACTTAAGGTATGTCCTTATCGCTTCGAAGGCGATTCTCAAATTGCCCCTGAAAAGCAGGGTGTATTCTGCGACAAAGAAGTAACCGCATTCTTCGCAAAGTCCCGGAACGTCGATGCACCTTCCGCATACCGAAATTTTGCCATCTTCGATGACTAGGCACTGGTAGCATGGCGTGGGGAAGCTGTTGTTGACGAGGTACGGGAGGGATGCTTTGAGATTGAATATCGGGTATCCTTCGTTTATCAGTTGCAAGATGGTATCTGCAATTTTCTGCTTTTCTTCTTTGGACAGGAAAAGGTTTCTCGTGTCGGGATAAGGTGTGTGGAAATTGAACGAGACTGCCCTCACGTTTTTTGTGTCCATTGCAATTTGGCAAACATCCTGCACGGCATCTTTGTTGATTTGGTTGATGGCCATGTAGAAGCAGATGTTGTCTGCTGTGGCGTTCTTGACATTCTCCATGATGGTATCGAACGTGTTGCCTCTGATGGCGTTGTGGCGTTCCCTATCTCCGTCAAGGCTTAGCAGAATCAGGTCTGCTTCGGGCAAGTCGATGGGCTGCGTTCCGTTCGTGACCACGTTGACAATCATGAAGCCCATTCGTTTCGCTTCGACGACCAAATCCCTGACAGTCAAATCGCCGTCTCTCCACAAAAACGTCTCGCCGCCGCAGAAGAAGAGGATGCGGGCGCCCATGTCGTACAATGTCTGCATCTCCTTTTTGATTTGGGTGTAGGGATGCATGATTGAAGTGATGTTATTGACGGAACAGTGCTTGCATTTCAGGTTGCAGCGGTCGGTTACAATGACGGTTCCCAAAATCGGGTCTTTCTTCTTGAATAGGACTGTCTTTAGCCAAAAGTTGGCGAAGTAAAGGAAGGACGAAATCTTCATTAAAAATTTCCTTTGACAAAATTTCTTTTTTACCAAATTGGTAATGATATTATACAAAAAATGTGCCTTTCGGGATTGATTTCGTGATTTTTGAGAATTTTTACGTCAATTTCGAAAAAAATTGCTTGTTTTGACGTAAAATTTTAAACAAAGTAATTGATTTTATGCTTTAAAAACAAAATTTTATTCTTCTCAGCGACATTTTGGGTAAAAAAGTGTTTTTGATGAGAAATTTGTGTGCTGAAAAGTACGTTTTGCCTCAAAAAAGAACGTTGAATTACAGACAACGTTGAAAATTTACGTAAAAAAGAGATTTTTTTTCTTGTTTTGACGTAAAAAACGACGTTTTTTCAAAATCAAGCTTTTTGACGCGCCTTTTACATCGTTAATCTCTGCTTTCATGATGATTAAATTATCTTTTGCAAAGTCCTTATATTTTTTCAATTCCCGACCGCCAACTTCTGACTACCTACTGCCTACTAATATGCTCCACGTTTTTAAACACGAACTTCGCCTGATATTCCGGGATCCGCGCTTCTGGATTCCGTTCATCATCCCGCCGGTAATCCTCGCGGCGAGCCAGGCGATTGCGGTCTCGCGTTACGGTGGCGAGATTATGCAGGGCATGGAAAGCTACATGATGCTTCTGCTCGGTTGCTTGATGGCTCCGATGGGCGCTCCTTTGGCGGGAGACAGTTTTGCGGGCGAGCGCGAACGCAATTCGCTGGAACTTTTGCAACTTTCGCCGATTGCGCCTGCGAAACTTTTCTGGGGCAAGCTGTTTGCCGTTCTTCCGTTTCCGCTAGTGTTTGCACTTTTGGCGCAGTTGGGCTATTGGTTTTCGCATTCCGAGATTTCAACGCTGGAGGCGGGTGCATCTATGCTAGGTGCTCTTTCGGCGGTGCTCCTCACGACCGCATTTTCGTTGATGGTGTCGCTTCGTGTAAAAACTGTCCGTGCGGCAACTCATATGACGTTGTTCTTTATAGTTCCTCTTCTTTTGTTAGTGCAAATGGGGCACGAAGTATTTTTGCAGGGCTTGCTTATACCAGTTGTAATTTTGGTTTTGTCTACTGTAGTTAGCGTTGCTGTGACTGTTGTGGGAATGCGAAAATTTGTAAGTTTATAAATTACGATATAAATAAAAAAGGAGAAATGAAATGAAAAAAATTTTGTTTGCACTTGGAATGCTTGCAATGTTTACTGTTACCGCCTGCGATGATTCCGCATCGAGTGGCGATAGTAATGGTTCCGGTTCAAATACAACGAGCAAAACGACAGGAAGTTTCCCGCCGAATGGGGACGAAGGCTTCTATTGCGATGTTACGGATGGCACAAATGCAGATGGCTCGTACTGGAAGCAGATTAAGGTGAATATTCCGAAATACAAAGGCCATGTGGAAAAATTTACGTTTGACCAAAACGGCACTGGGACTCAGTATTACGAAGACTCCTTTTTTTATACAACGTCTTATGAAAAAACGGCCATGTGCTTGGAGTATGAAGACGGGTTAAAAGAAAACTCACACAAGAGAAATTATACCGAAACTTATTGTGGAAACGGATTCTATTATTTTGTTATTAGCTTCCAGAACTTACACTTGGAAACGCTTCATTCGCAGGTGGACGATTACGAAGATGATTGCAAAGATTACGAAAAGAAGTGGAAAGACGGCGATTACGACGAATTCATAGAAAAAAGGACTTGGAGATAATCTATAAGGAGAATGCCTCCGCTCTTAGCGGAGGCATTCAAATAGGGTAACTATAAGCCGGGTTCTGTACTCCTTGCGGAGCGATGACCATCTCTCTGGACGAATCGTTACCGACCGCCTCAAGCGACCTACCCGGATATCCAGCTGGCGCGGGCCGCACCAGGCTCTTTCGAGCGGAATCCTGCTTGGTCTTGCACCGGATGAGGTTTACCATGCCACTCCTGTCACCAGTCGTGCGGTGAGCTCTTACCTCGCCGTTTCACCCTTACTCGCATTGCTGCGGGCGGTCTATTCTCTGCTGCACTTTCTGTCGCGTTACCGCGCCTGGACGTTATCCAGCATCTTGCCCTGCGGTGCCCGGACTTTCCTCCAGCTGTGAAGCCGGCGGCCATCCGCTACCCGCCTTCAAATGTAGAAAAAGCAACGGGAACGTGCAAGTATAGAAATAGACGAAATCTCTCGTCTTTCGTCTTTCGTCTCTCGTCTAAAATTGTATATTCTCCTTGTGAAAAATTTGATATTTTATTTGTTGTGCTTTGTTTCGGCGTCTGTTGCAGGCGCGCTGGATTCTAATGCCGTTTTCCGAGTCGATGAAATTCGATATGAAATTGGCGATGCATTTGATGATTCTCGTGTGCATACGAAATACGATAAGTGGGCGTACGATATCTTGAATTGGGTGCATATCGAAACACGTGAAGCTACAGTCCGTAAGCTTTTGCTATTCGATAAAGGCGACTTGGTCAACCTGCATTTTCTTCTGGAATCGGAACGTTTTTTGCGAGATCAGAAATTCCTATCCGATGCTAATATTTCCGTTGCCGGCGAAAATGGCAAGAATGTCGTGACCGTCCAGACGAGTGATAACTGGACGCTTACGATTCCTGTGACGTTTGGCTTTTCGGGAAGCGAATGGTCTTACGACAACTTGGTCTGGGGCCTCGGTATTCAGGAAAGCAATTTCCTTGGGCTTGGGCAAAAGCTCGGATTTTACTACGGTCATGACGAATTTCGCAACATGTTGCAGGTGGAATATGGCGATCCGCATTTCCTTTTCCGCTATAACCATTTGGATTTGTTGTACAGTTACAATACTGATGGCTATTTGGCTAGCTGGAAAATGTATGTGCCGTTTCTTAGCCGCAGTACGAACCAGTGGGCCTATACTCTTGAGGGCTTGAAAAACAAACGGAATGCATATGTCTATGGAAGTGGCGATCTTCCGCATGGAACAGTTGAAGTAAAGCCTAAGCGCGCTTTGGATTCGCTCCCGCTTTTCAATGGTGAGAAAGCTGTTGAACTGATGCAAATCGAAGATTATATAAACGATTCGCTCAGTTTCCGTTTTAGCCGGTCTTTCGGCGGAAAACAGCGTAAACTGTATTTAGGGGCAACGTATGATTATTTGCGCGAAACCGCAGATAAGGGTGAAATTTTGCGTTACCAGTTTACGGATGGAAAGAAAGCTTACGCGATTGATTCTGCAAGCGCTGTTAACGAATGGGTGCCGGAACGAAAGGATTCTCGCTTGGGCTTTTATGTGATGTATTCTAATTTGCGTTATGAAAAAATTAAAAATTTCCATAATGTCAAATGGACCGAAGATGTTGACAAGGGCTTTTCCGTTAAAGCTCAGATCTCTAAAAATTACGAACAAATTGGAGCCGCGAACAATGATATTCGTTTAGATTTCTGGACGAATCTGTATCTTGGACGGGAATTTCACCACCTGACGTTAAAGTCTTATATGAACTTTTATCTGGACCATGGCAAGCGTCATGACTTTTTTGGTCGCGTGAATGGTGAATATATTTTCCATCCGAGCGATCGCTTTGCAACCGCATTGTCTGGCCTGCTGGATGTTTACGATGATGCTAGATATGGCTATCAGTTGACTCTTGGAAAAGCTGATGGCTTTGTGGGCTTCCCGACTGGTTTTTACGCAGGGCAAGCTCGTGTTTATGCAAATTTGGAACAGCGCTGGTTTCCGGATATTGAAATATTGACGCTTGCGCCTGTTGTTGTCGCTTTTGGCAGTGTTGGCGAAACGGCTGCTCGTGTGATGGATATCAATCGTAAGGATTTGATTTATGTATTGGGTTGCGGTGTGCGACTGGCACAGACTAAGTCTATTACCCGATTGATAAACAAAATCGATATAAGTTTCCCGCTGAATGGTGCCCGCAAAGGTAAAGCTCATTTCTCGGTAACGACATCTTATTCTTTATAAACTTTTAAGGGAGCTTGAACATGGCGACGGATGAAGAAAAAAATCAAGACGAGGCTGCTCGCGAGAATCGTCGAAAAAGAGCTCGAGAAGTCAAGCGCGTTTTTATGCGTGTTGAAATTATCATCGGCATTATTGCCATGATCGCAGGTGCGTGGCTTACGGTTCTCGTTTGGAACGAGGGGTATTTCCCGGGGGCCTTGATGCTGGTGATGACGGGTGGTATCAATGTGTTCTTGGCGGCGAAAGAACTCATTAACCCGACCGACCATATTTTCCATTGGCAGGCAATTTTCTTCTTGATTGTACGCCGTGCGATGTTCTTCTTGAATGTTGTCCTGATTGCGCTTGTCGTCGGTACAATGACGCACTTGCTTTAGATTTTAATGGACGCCGTCCTCGTTTGCCGAGGGCTTCTCGTTATACCAAGTCTGTATTTTTTCTTTGGCGGTTTCGTTGAATGCGGAACCGTCTTTTAATATGTGCTCCGCGCGTTCAAGCGTTTGCGAAATGAGTTCCTGGTCGTGAATCCAGTCGAACCAGCGGAATACCCAGTTGCCGCTTTGTTCGTTGCCTTCGAGGTTTCCGGCGCCACGGGTTTTCAAGTCAAGTTCTGCGATTTCAAAGCCGTCCTCGGTGGCGGCAAATTGTGAGAGGCGTTCCATGCTCGTTTCGGCGGCTTCGCCTTCGGGCGTCATCAAAAAGCACCAGGCTTCTTGATTGCCGCGGCCCACGCGCCCGCGCAGCTGGTGGAGCTGCGCCAGACCGAATCGGTCTGGCTGGTCGATGACCATGAGGTTTGCGGCAGGAACGTTCACGCCGACTTCGATAACGGTTGTTGCTACGAGAATCTGGATTTCGCCTGCGGCAAACTGCTTGATGATTTCGTCTCTTTGCGAGTCGTCCATTTGGCCGTGGACGCCTGCAACTTTGAGCTTGGCAATGTTTTCATCGGTGTGGCCGAAGGCGGCGATGAAGGATCGCATTTCGTTCACGATGTCATCGACACTGCGGGCGCTTGAATCGTTTGCGGATGAATTCTCGGAACTGCCCGCAGAATAGTCCGAACCATCGGCGTTCACGCGACTTGCAATCCAGTAACAGAGATTTCCGCCGGCGGCTTCCTTGCAAATAAACTGCTTCATGGATTCGCGTTTCGCGGCATTCACGAGACGCGTCTTGATGGGTTTGCGGCCTGCCGGTTTTTCCTTGATGCTGATGACTTTCAAATCGCCATAAAGCGTCATTGCGAGGCTTCGCGGAATCGGCGTAGCGCTCATGACGAGCATGTCGGGGTAGTCGCCTTTGGCGAGCAGCGCTTCGCGCTGGCTCACGCCGAAACGGTGTTGTTCGTCGATAATCACGAGCCCGAGTTTTGCAAAGAAAACGTCTTTGCTAAAGAGCGCATGCGTTCCGATGACGATGTTGCAAAGCCCCATCTGGAGTTCACCGAGAATCACCTTCTTCTCGGCGGCGGGTGTTGCCCCGACTAGCAAATGCACGCGGATGCCAGCCGCATCAAAGAACGGCTTGAGCGATTTGAAATGCTGGCGTGCGA
>Ga0310695_10003192_pt1 | contig 32711 bp, 33 predicted proteins | sample RumenRJG_04DNA_FD_203882 | JGI IMG/M metagenome (GOLD analysis project Ga0310695, IMG submission 203882) | Bovine rumen microbial communities from Lethbridge, Alberta, Canada - RJG_04 (v2) (version 2) | ecosystem: Host-associated > Mammals > Digestive system > Stomach > Rumen | place: Canada... | reverse complement strand
AGAATAGGGATGTTTCGCTGAATGAAGCCTTCCAAACCAAAATCATACCCATCTTGAGTAAGCCGCTCATAGCACAATACTGGGATTGGGAACTGAGCGAACAAAATGTAGCGATGCAGGTGAATGTCCTCAATTCGCTTGACATAGATGATAACACTCGTGAAATCCTCAAGACACAAATCTTTGTGAATAACATCGACGGCAAAAGTAATGTAGCCTCGCCGCGTGTGTTGGGATTGGCACATCAGGAGATTCATCATCCCCGTTTTATCCAGGCAATTGATAATGCCAATCAACGTATCATCGACTTCCTGGCCGAGAATGAACGTCAAGAAGTGGTGACACCAAAAGCAGGCTCTCCAGCCTCACTGCGTGTGCCAGAGGAAGAACTAAAGGACATTACAGACGGGAAAACACTTTTTGATCATATCATAGCCCCGTTCCGTGGCTATGTCGTCTATGTGGATGTGTGGGGAACATGGTGCAGCCCTTGCCGTGCTGCGATGGAGAAAGTTCCAGACCTTAAGAAGATGCTTGAAGGAAAGCCCGTTGTCTATCTCTATTTCTGCAACAACAGTCCCAAGGACGCTTGGCGTACCTTCATCAGTCAGAAGCATCTTGACACAGACAATGCCGTCCACTACAATCTGCCACGAGAGCAGGAGAATGCCATTGAGCGTTATCTGGAGGTCAGCGGTTTCCCGACCTATCGTCTTGCAGATACCACAGGCAGACTTCTGCCAGGCACTGCGCCTTGGCCCTCTAATCCGAGTGCAGTAGTCGCCGCCATCGAACAACTGCTGAATAAATGAACAAATAATCGAGAAATCAACATAATGTAGAACCATTTAACGAAGAATTTGCACGATTTAAGAAGATAAAATAAAAACGAAATGAATATGAACAAGAAAGCCAATCACCATGTCACACACGTTGTTTCTATGATGTGTTCTTCCCGCTCGCCCTCTCGACGGTCGGCGGGTCTTATTGAGTCCAGTGGAAATACACATAAAAGGCAATCTCCAACACAATCGTTATGATTGACAGGAGGGAAAGGGAACCGACTATGTAAAACAGATGTTGTGACAGCCAGACACCCTCGTTATTCCTCACAATGTCCGTAAGTCTGTGACTCTGCTTCCGCCATAGCGTCTCCTGCTGTTTGTATTGGTCGGCAAGCATCTGTTTCTCCTGTTCCATCCATTGGTTATGGAGTTCTTGCATCTTCTGCCAGTCAGTATCACATACTGTTACGGTCACCTTCAATTTTGTAGGCGCATCTTCCATAACTTGGTCGATGTGCTTTTTGATCGTGTCAACCTTGTCACTGATGGTGTTGACAGCGTTACCCAGTTTTACCTCGGCACGTTGATACTCATGGATGGCTGATTCAAGTTGAAGAGTCGCATTGACCCAAGTATTTGTTGCCTTGTCAATGTTTTCACTCAACTTCCTAAGATCAGAAGTACGGTTGATTACTTCGTCCTCGGCATCCTTCTCCTGTATTTCCTTCTGAACTTCGTTGAACATTACATCGAAGTCAGGCTTATTCTCATTATTCTTACTCTTTTTAATCATAAATGTATAGTATTATTTTATCGGTGGAAACCGCGTTTAACTGACTTTGGTTTGTACATGGAATGAGCCATCTGGAGACATCGGCGAGCATAGGCACGTTCGTCCTCGTCATCCTTCTTGCCCCAATCAGATTCAGGGGAGGAACCGCCACTGCCTCCGCAAGATTCGGACATGGAAGTAGCGGCATCGATGTACCCAGCAAAAAGAAGCATTGCAGTATGGGCAACGTTCTCAATTGTGGCGGTATCATTGCCCTCTGGAACCTGAGCCTCTTTGAGGAAGATGTCCTTGACCGAGTTTGGAATCTCAACAGCCTTGCTGCCAATAGGTGTATCGATGTTGAATATAGTAAAGGATGGCACAGGCTTTGCCTGGACTCTTGGCTGCACCTTGGACTGGGTAGATGTTGTTGTCTGTACAGTCGGACGAACAGAACGGCTGCCTGGGGTAACAGTCGGTGCATAAGGTTTCACCTTAACCTGAGTAGGTTTCGGATGGAACTTCTTCCATGTGGATTCAAGCTGTGATGCCATGAACTTACGTCCTATCTCTGAAGCCTTGAACACTGAGGCATTCTTGCCGATGGTGTAGCCAACAAGTCTCTTGCCTTTGTCGTAACGAGGTGTCACATCATAGCCCTTCATACGAAGCATCTTGAAGTAGAAGTCAACGTCAAACTCCTGCATCTTCTGAAGGGTGTATTCGCAAAAGTCCTTAATCTCTTCCTTTCGCATGTCACGTATCTCCTTCGGCTGCTTCCAGCCATGCCGCATGTTGATAATTTCCGCAGCCATCATTGCTCGCGTGTGAATATCATGAACATCATTAGTGTTTCCGTCAAGGTCAACACGGCAGCAGTCCATGTGAAGATGCAGCGTACCGGACTTGGAATCGGAGTGAAGTCCACCGACGTTCATTGAGTTGCGGAAATTGGTCTTCACTTCCTTCTTCATGCCCATGGGGATAAGACCGATAGCATCTAAAATTTCCAACGATTCATCTTGAAGGTTAGCCCAGTCATTCATAGTGAAGTTGGCAGCCTCTTCCTTGGAGGGGGAGATTACAAACTGCACCATGAGACGTTCCAGACTTCTCCCTACGGTTCTGTCTTGCTGATGCAGTTGGCAGTGATGCTTCATCATATACCAGATGGCGGTCGGATCAATCCCTTCAGGCATGTGGTTTACCTTGACCACTTTTGCCTTCTCCTTCTCCAATGCGTACCTTACGGCATTGCCGCCGTAGGGTACAACTTTTGCAAGCATAATCATGGTTCGCTCCTTTCTTTGGTCAGCACAGGAGATGAAATATTCTCTTCGATGCTATACCAATGTTGGATGAGTTCTGCTACAGCACGAATCCACCATGTCATGAACTTCTCCGTTCTGAAGAGTTTCAACTTTTCCTCTTCCGTTTTCTTGGAAAGGACGCTGGTTATTTTTATCAGGTCAGTCCTGGCATAGACAAGGGAGTTCAGGGCATCGACCTCTTCCTTGGTGAGCCGCTGACGAGGATGATGCTTCAAGCCAGTCTCAGTCAGATAGCGGTTCAGGCTTATGCCACATTCCTTGGCAAGCGCCTTTAACTGCGACCAGACTTCATCCGTACATCGGAAGGCATGTACTCTGGTCGGTGTTTTCTTGTTTATCTTCTTTTTCTTCATTGTCATTATCTTTTAAAGAAAGGGGATGAATTTAAAACTGGTTAGAAAGAAGGACAAGGTCTGCGAGCCTGCGAGTAGCCCGAGAAACTTTTAGGAGTGCAACAACAGGGACACCTGTTTTGTACTACAAAAGGATTTCTCGAAAAGTCCCTCTAAAATATCGGGGCTTTTACCTCCAAAGTTCCCGTCAGGGCTTAGAGGTGCTTTGCTGCTTGTCTGGCAACCTGCAACGGCAAACTTCCCTTGGGATGGTTGGGCAGCGCAGGTCGCAAACCAGAGTCCTTCAGGATAGTCACTCGTTGTTATGGAAGCCATTAGGGTTATAATAGCCATTAGGCTTTTGATGGTTGTCATCGTTGCCATTAGACGAGGCGTTGTTTGATTGTAGTGACAGTCCTTCTTGCCGTGCTGATGGGTCATCATTTCTTTTCCCTTCATTCTGACTGCCATCGGCTTCTACATGCGAAGAAGGGATGTCAGCAGACTGATGGGAAATGTTGTTCTGAGAAGAATCGGATGTTCTTTCATCCGTCACAGATTTACCCACATTGTCACTATCATTAGATTGTAGTGACGGATGGAATACATGACCATCGGCAGAAGGAACAACGCCCACGCTAGTTACTTGGGAATTGTAGAAACCTGAGTCAGAACCTTCCGCACCTTTGTTTCTGTCATCTGGCACCTCAATAGTGAATACCCTTGCAGGTGGAACTTCCGCGGTGACGATTGCAGTGCCATCGGCATTCCTTCTTGTTGCGAAGGGATTCTTGACAAACATGCCATCCACATACCAGCCCGAAAAAGCATGAAGCGTATGGATGCGGTTATCTCCTACCTTCTGTGAAGAGGAAATACCCAGAGCCTCCATCGCCTCTATCAGTTTGGGAACCGTCTTGCGGTCTTTATCCCAGAGCTTGGCAAGTCGGGTATTGTCAACCATCACTTGGCCGGGCAAGATTTCAACCAGTTGAGTCTTGCTTAACTGTACCAGTTTCGTTTCGCGTTCAGCAAGTTTTACAAGAGACATGAAGCATTCCATGCGGTCAATCTTGTACTTCTTGCTGCGGAGATACTTCATCTGTTCCTCGGACAGCGTAAAGCAGTAATGAATCTTTTGGTCGTACATAATTGCTTGATTTTAGATTTTATCCCCGTCAAATGGTTTTGCAATAGGTTGACTTCGTCGAGCTGAACCTTCATCGTTCCAACTGGACTTGTTTGGCTTGCGCTTATGCGATGCAAGGATGGCAGCGTTCTGTTCTTCATCCGTCAGGGGAATGGGATTCTTGCGGTTCGCTTCCAGCCACTTGTCAATCTCGTCAAGGTAGATGACCCATCGCTTGCCTGGCTTGGAGCCGGGGATTTCCCTGTTTGCGAGTTTCTGATAGATGGTCGCAAGGGGAATGTTGGTGTACTCGGCAACCTGCTCTGGCGTGACAGGGCGGTGTCTGTTCTCTCTCTGCTGAGTTGGTCTGTTCTGAAGGTTCAGCAGTAACGCCTTCATGCCCGACACTTCATCCCGAAGTTCGGCGATGACCTGCGGAAGGTCATTGAACGTAATTTGATCTTTTATCATTTGACAACACGACCCTTTAGTGGAATCGTGCTGCAAAGGAACCCCGTTACGAATCGGAGGGCAAGCCACTTTTTAATAACAGGCGCATCACGAAACAATCACGCAGTTGAGCCTTATTTTTGGCTGTTATTCGTGGATAAAACAAGAATTTGAAGCGGATTTTGACAATATCGAACATGTATGTATAATGAATGACTATTGGGATTTCGGCTGTTTTTGGGGTAAGATTTCAGCGCAAAAGGGTATAGGTATATCAGGACCACACCAAAGTTTGGCTAATGATGTGGCTCCAATATGTGATGTCTAAGAATTGATGCAGAATCAGCGAAAGAGATTAGCTTCTGCTTTTCTTACCACCTTGCTGTGAAAGGCGTTGCGAATGCCGACAAGTTCAGAAAGGGCATGAAAAAGCCGCCCACAGATGGACGGCTTATAAATTATAAGGTAAAGTAACAAAGAGCGGGAGGCCAAGGCCGAGGATGTAAGCACGGTGATCCGCTATTGTTCTTCAAATTCATTATAACTTAAATAACATTGGCACGCAGAAGCGTGCCAATGTGGTTATTCTTTGCATTCTCCGTCGCGCAGGAATTCGAATTTCCTTTTCTTTTTGCGCTCTTCTTCCTCGTACTCATTGTATTCACGTAGTGTACTTTCTATATCGCATATGTTGCTCAAGATTTCATCTGCGTGCTACTAACAAGGACAATCTTGATAGATACGATAGTTGCCCATCGCCAGCACTATGTGCATTAAAACTGTCAGAATACAAACGCTCAATTTACTTGGGGCCTTCTTCATCCATGAAGACCCCTTCTAAAACAATTTCTTCATAAATTTAAAGTTTAATTTGTAATTAAAAGTTGTCTCTGTGGCGGCTTCCTACTCTCCCGCTTTTTTTGCAGTACCATTGGCGTAGGTGGGCTTAACTTCTCTGTTCGGAATGGAAAGAGGTGCCCCCCACCGCAATAACCACCGTATATTTATAATTATGTTTCCTTTGATTTTTTTGATTATCTCAAACTCGGCAAGCAAAGCCTTAGTGCCTTGCTTGCCGAAATTTTGATGTCTTTTAAGGCAGTTCGCCTTGTCAGAGATTTACCCTTCAAGTTCACCGCTTGGAGGTGTAGTTCCACCACCGCCAGTATCGCCACCATCGGTGATGTCCTCTTCTTCGATGGCTGCACCCGTCTCGTCAACCTTCTGCCATGAAACTTCCATGGCGAACTGCTTGCTGAAGTTGATGCTCACTGATGCGCCCAGACGGCTCTTGCCTTTTGAGGCGGTCACCATCTTAGACGTGGCAGCTTCCTTCACCGTGCCGTCCTGGTTCTTCGTGTCCTTCACCGATACGTTCAAGTTCGGGTACACCGTGATGAACTGGTCACCAACGGGAACACGGAAGCCTTTCAGCACATTCCGCTTCACAACCTTCATGTACTCAGTCACCGCAGCCCGCATAATAGAAGGCTCGATGCTCGTGTTTTCGCATGCTTCCTGACAAAGTTCGTCGAAAGTCAGCGTACCATTGGGCACAGGGACAGCATACCAGCTGTGGGTGCCCAACTTAGTGTTCTCTTTGGCATAATACTTAACCTTTGCCATAATTCCTATTGTTTTTAGTTCATACTCTGAACCACTGCCCGAAAGGTCATCGTAGGAGGTGTTTTTGAGTTAGTGGGTAACTACATTTGAGTTAGTGGGTAACTGCAAAGTAGTTAGTGGGTAACTCTAAATTGGCTCTTTTTGAAGTCAAGATGACTTGTCACTATAACTCACTCCATCCTTTCATTGTTGATTCAAGCGCAAATATAGCGAATAAATCTCAAAATCATGTATAAGTACTTACACATTTTCGTTAAAAAGCCATATTTTTAGCATTTTTTTTACGATTTACGCCAAATACTCAATAAAATTGAGTAACTTTGCAAACAAAACATTTTGGATATGACATACAAAGAAAGATATGAAAGAATCGCTGAAGACTTTCTAAGTAAAATGACAATTCGCCAAGAAGGCCGTATCTGTGATGTTGTTGACAACAACAAGTATTTAGATTGCTTGAAAATATTATCAAAAGATTTTTCAATTCCTCAAAACGCTGTCAGAATAATCTGTAGAAGAATTCGACAAAATGGTAAAACTCGGGATAAGAGAACGAACAAATGGAGTAAGACGGAGGAGGACACAATTAAACAGATGATAGAATCAGGTCATTCTATTTTAGAAATTTCATTATCTTTGAATAAACATCCTGATTCAATGAAAAAGAAAATCATAAGAATGTATGGATGTGTACCTTTAGTCAATATTGAGGGGGAAGTTTGGAAAAAGGTCGATGATAGTAACTACGAAATAAGTAACTATGGGCGTTTTAGACGCATCGGTAGAAGAAGACTTATCGAAGGCTGTATTAATGAAGGATATATTCAAGTTGCAATAAACGGTGTTTCACAACGGGTTCATCGTCTTGTTGCTCAAGCATTCATTCCAAACCCAGAAGGGAAAGAAATGGTTGATCATATTGATGGTAATCGTACTAATAATCATGTATGCAATCTCCGTTGGGTTACTGCTGAAGAAAACTCAAACAATATCCATAGACTAAAACTATTATCGGAGCAAGCAGAAAAAAGGAAAACAGACAAACTTATCAACGATTCTCTGAAAGCTATTTTTGACACAGGTCTAACAAAACTCGATATTATACAGAGAATACTGGACTATAATGAAGTCTCTCAATAAGAATTAATATATGAAACTTGTAAAGAACTTGCATCAAAGTGTAAGTGACTTATTGGCTAATGATAAAAGTTTATATGGTACATTACGCAAAAAAGGCTGGATAAAAGTTATTTTCACAGAATTATAATATGGATAATGATAATATTCTAAACGAAATAATAGAGGAATTACAAAAGATAATTCCAAATACTTTTTTGTTTTCAAAAGAGTTTAGGACAGATTGCAGCAATAGCCCTTATGCCAATTCTCTGAATTTTGCATTTGCAAGTACTATTGTAGGGCTTACAGTTTGTGATGTTCGCACTGAAGAAGAAAAGGCTGAGCAGGCGTTTAAATATATGTATCGTCAAATATATAGCAATGGAAGCAAACCTTTTTATAGGTTCATAGTTTTTATAATTGGAAATTATTGCAAACATAATGGAACTAAACTCAAATTGAGAGGATTAAGAATGGCATTAAGAAAGGTCGGAATAAAAGAGTTTACAGACCTTGATAAATACGCAAATGATGTTCCTCTTACAATTCATATTGTAAATGACCTTGAAAAATGGGATGAAATAAAAGAAATCATTAATGGACTTGAAAAGGATTGCCGATATGCAGAAACAACAATTGATTATCAGAATGTGGGTAATTCTTGCCGACATATACTTGTCAAGGTCGCACAATTAGTGTATGACCCCCAAATACATAACAATATAACTGAAAATGGGAAGCCTATAGGAAAGACAGATGCTGTAGAAATGCTTTCGAGTTATTTCTCATATACCTTAAAGGGAAAGCATAATAAATATCTAAGAGATTACTCACAGGCTGCTAACGACCTTGCAAATAAGCTTACACATGATACAAGTGCGACGCGGAGAGACATGCTAATTACTGTTTCTGCTATAATTAATCTTATATATCTTGTTGGGACATTAAGCAACAAGTTCAATCAAGATTTGATATAAAGTCTATTGGGGATTGCCTCAGCAAATATTCAGTGTCTGCCTTAGCATTGAACCATGCGAGGAAACTGCCTTTCTCCTTCTCTCGGTCAAAGAAGTCGTAGCGTTCGTTCACGATGCTCTCATAGCGTCGGCATCGCAGTGCCTCGGCTTGGACCTTCGGTCGAAGTCACTCACGCTCGGCAATGCTCAAAAGAGTTTGATATTGCTCTCACTTAATCGTGACTTTCTCTGTCATGCGCTCGTTGTAGTCACGCTCGCGCTGGTTCTTGGGCTTGGCAAAGATGTAGATGCCAAGTGACTCATGTCGCTGTACCTTCATGGTTGACTCGTCCCTGTAGCCGGGATAGTAGTCAAGGTAAAAGCTCAGTTGCGTACCTTTTTTTATCTTACGCGTACGCAAGGTTACTGTCTTACAAATGTTACTCATACTTGTATGAAATTTGTTTTGTTAATAATCGAAGGCTATGCGGCTCATAGCAGGTGCAAAGTAACTGCGTGATGGAAGTGTGACCAAAGCACCTTTCCATAACCTGTGGATAATTGTACTTTCACGCAGTTGATGCCTATTATTGGGCGTTATTGGAGCCTATAAGAGCCGAATTGAGCCAGTCTGCTTGCCATAATTCGGTCTAATTCCTCCTTGACAATGAGGTTCTGGACTCCGACTTTCACCTTAGCGAGGTTGTTCGTCTTGACAATTACGCAGATGTTGCTCTTGGTCATGCCGTACTTCTCGGCAGCTTCGGCTGTGGTGTAATAGTCATCACTCGCCTTCAAGTCGGGACGGAAGATGTCATCAAGATGTATCTTTGAATAATAGGTCTTGCCATATTCTCGCTTGGTGGGAATATGGCGGCGATAGGCTTGGGTGCGCAAGGATTCCTTGGTCGTGGAATATAGGGATTCTGCCTCATCCGTTGTCAGCCATTCTGTCAAGGCTTCTATCTCAGCGGAAATTCCGAAGAGGGCATCCATGTGCTTTCGGCTATAATAGTTTTTGCCTGCAATCTTGCACACAGGTATGTTGTTTCTCTTGGCTGAAACATAGAGCCATGACTTCTTAACCTTGTAGATGTGCATAACATCCTCGCCTGAGATGTATTCAAGTGGTTCGATGTTCTGAACAGAATCCTCTTTTCTCGCTGGTTTACTTGAAGCACGTCCTCTCTTCAACGAAAGGGAAGAAGGAGTCGTTGACTTGGGTGTTGGCAACACTCTATGATAAGGATTGCCAGCAAGCATCTTCTCGATGTCAGTCTTGCGGATGAAAGCCATACGGCTACTGATTCGTGAGGCAGAAAGTTTACCCTCGTTTACCAACTTGTAAACGTACTGACGGGAGCATCCCATGAGGATGGCAGCCTTGGAGAATGTAAGGTACTCCTGGCTGGCGATGTCTATAACAGGCTGGACAGCCTTCAAAAAGTCCTGTTGTCTCTTCTTGCGCTGAGCCTTTGCTGCCTCAGCACAATGCTCTGAACAATACCTCTGCGAGCCGCTGTTACAAGTGAACTCCTTACCGCAGAAGGCGCATTTTCTTGTCTTTCTCATTTGACTCCTTTTTATGTGGTTTTACAATCAATTTCATGCAAACCGCCACGGAGTGAACTTTCGTCAATCATTGACACCCATTGTCAACTCATTCCACGATGTCACGTTCTTCAAATGAGGTCACTTCCTTGCTCTTTTCCCTCTCGTTCATCAGTCAACCGTTGTACACTCTTGTCAACCTTTGTCAACCCTGTCCACGAGATGGCAAAATAAAAGCCCTCAAAATTCTCCGCGGTAGAAATGCGTTGCAAAGATAAGCGGATTTTTGAGAACCACCAAAAAGCAAGTCTGAAGTGTTAAAATCTAAAAGCGGTTGATATACAGAGGTTTATCTCTATGTGTTTTTCATTATTTATGGTTGTTTAGAGGTCTCTAAATACAATACTTAAATGCATCAGCACCGATTTTTGTAACACTATTGGGAATATCGACAGAAACTAAATTTCTATAACCATCGAAAGCGCTTTGGCAAATAGATGATGTTCCTTCTTTTATCGTGATGCTTGTGTTTTCTGGCATTGTACCTTTGTACGTATACACCACATTACCTGCATATACAACTCCGTCCTCTTGATTATCCCACCAAGCTGTGCCAGTGAAAGCATTTTTGCCAATTGACGTGACGCTGTTAGGAATGTCAATAGAGGTCAAGTTTTTGCAACCAGAGAAAGCGTATCCGCAAATAGATGATGTTCCTTCTTTTATCGTGATGCTTGTGTTTTCTGGCATTGTACCTTTGTACGTATACACCACATTACCTGCATATACAACTCCGTCCTCTTGATTATCCAACCAAGCTGTGTAAGAAAAGGCACTGCTGCCGATGGTTAACACACTATTTGGAATTGTTATGGATGATAACCCCGATTGAGAGAAAGCTTCATTACCTATACTTGTAACGCTGTTGGGAATGGTGACTGATGTCAAGCCACTGCCATTAAAGAATGCATTATCACCAATAGATGTGACACTATAAGTTATGCCTTCAAATACAATAGAGGCAGGGATTACGATTTCGCCAGAATACGAGTCTCTCACTCTTCCACCTCCAGCCAGATTTGTTACTTCTGCTGTCTTTGCCTTTGGGTCTAAATTGTAATAAATGCCGTCAATTTGAGCATCTTGCGCATTTGCACAAAACAAACTTAGTGCCATCAGCATCGTCATCATAGTTTTAAGAATTGTTGTTGTCATTTGATTTAAGTTTTTAAGATTAATATTGATTGTTTGATAATACACAAAAACAAAACGTGGACAATTTACTTCGCCTACGTAATCTGAGGTATCGCCAAACACCTTGTAATCTTAAACGAGCAAATGCCCACGCCTTCCAGCGTGAACTATCTACTTTCGTTCTTGATTACTTGTCTGTCAATTGGCGATTTTTCAGATTACAAGAATCCAAAAGTGGATGTTCATCCTATATGTCCTTTACAAAGTATCTTTCCTTATCCCATAGGCATGAGGGGTTAATGTTTGACAATATGATTGTTTGTTTCCGTTTGCAAAGATATATCCTTTTCTTGACACTTCCAAAAGAATGTCGTAAAAAGTTGCAAAAAACTCTTTCCCTATCCCCATAGTCATGAATTGATTTTGTGTGCAAAGATAGCTATTAATCGGCATAAAAGTGATGGAAACACTATTGAAATGAAAATAAATTCCTGATTTATCATTTTTTTACTATTTTACTTTCCAATTTAGGAAAGTTCTCGTATCTTTGCATCGCAAATCATCATAAGAATGAACGAAAAATTCAAAATTGTCTATTCTGATGAGGCACTGGACTTCATCAAATCGTTGCCACAGAAAGCAAGGGAAAAGGTTGCCTACAACATATCGAAGAGCATGGTGATCACTGACAATGAACTCTTCAAGAAATTGGAAGGCACCGAGATTTGGGAGTTCCGTACCTTATACAATGGTATCCAATACAGGCTTTTGGCTTTTTGGGACACAGAACAAGAAACGTTGGTAATAGCCACACATGGCTTTATCAAGAAGACTCAGAAGACTCCTGCCAAGGAAATAGCCAAGGCAGAAGCTATGCGCAAAGAATATTTTAACGACAAAATACAAGAAAGGAAATGAAACTACACACACACGAAGAAATGCTGGACGCTGTGATCGGCAAGAAAGGTACAACAGCCCGCAATGAATTTGACGCAAAGCTGAAGGCCGAGATTGACTCTTACCAGATAGGAGAAGCCATCAAGCAGACCAGGCAGCAGCAGAACCTCACCCAAAAGCAGCTGGGCGAACGCATGGGGGTGCAGGAGGCGCAAATCTCAAAGATTGAGAGCGGCAAGAGCATCACCTATGCCACCATCGTGAGAGCTTTCAAAGCATTGGGAGCCAAGACTGCATCCCTCGACCTTGGCACAATGGGACGCGTCGCATTGTGGTGATGTTCATCCATTAATTTTGAAAAAAGAAACCACCCGTGTAGTGTTGTGCTGCACAGGTGATTCCATTTATATCAGCGATAGTTTACTTCACCACCACTTTCTTCGATTTTTTCACGCTCACCGGACAATTGGGACAAAGGACACCCCGTTTTTTGTGCGCTCACTCTTTGTGGTCAACTATCTTCACACAGGCGGTGACGGCGAAGGTGACGAGGCAGAAGGCCATGACGAGCCAGAAGAAGTTTTGGTAGCCGATGTTCTCGGAGATGAGACCAGAGACCATGCCAGGGAGCATCACACCACCAAGGTACTGACCTGCCGTGCAGATGGAGAAGACGGCTGTGGAGCGTTCGCCACGAGAGAAGGTGACGAGGTAGAGGGTGTAGGCAGCAAAGCCAAGACCATAGCCTATCTGTTCGATGCAGACGCAGGAGCCGATGAGCCAAAGGTTGTCGGTGGGGAAATAGCTGAGATAGACATACACGATGTCGGGCAACGTGATGCAGAGCACGAGTGGCCAGAGGCACTTCTTCAAACCCCACTTAGACACAGCCCATCCACCGACGATGCCACCAAGCAGCAAGCCAATGACACCAAGGGTGCCGTAGATGAGTCCGAAATCCACGTCGCTCATGGAAAGACCACCCTCAGCCGTGCTGCGAGTGAGAAAAAGCGGCACAATCTTGGTCAGCAATCCCTCGGGAAGACGGAACAGGAGGATGAAGCAGAGGGCAGAAATGAGGTGTGGCTTGGTGATGAACACCTTCAAGGTACGTCCAAACTCACGCAACTGCTCCATGAAATTGAAGCGGTCATGCACCACCGTCTCCACCTTGGGCAGGATGAATGCATGATACAAGCCCAAGAGGAACATGAGGATGCCAAGAATGATGAATACGGTCATCCAAGATGCTGACACCGACTGCATCGCTTCCCCGAAATGCCCATCCTGCATATAGCCTGCCAAGAGCACGAGTCCTCCCTGCCCTATCACCATACCGATGCGGTAGAACGTATTACGCACACCCACATAAAGTTCCTGCTCTTTGTCGGGCAATCCGATGATGTAGAAACCATCGGCAGAAATGTCGTGGGTAGCACTGGCAAAGGCAATAAGCATGAAGACCGCCAATGAGCCTTGTAGCCAGAAATCAGTAGGCAAAGTGAATGCCACCAATGCCAACGCTATGCCCATGAGGAACTGCATGGACACAATCCACCAGCGTTTGGTCTTGAGGTTGTCGATGATAGGACTCCAAATGGGCTTGATGACCCAAGGCAGTCCGAGCCAACCCGTATAAACCGTGATTTGACCGTCGGAAAGTCCGAGTTCCTTGAACATGATGACGGAGATGAGCATCACTGCCGAGAAAGGCAAGGCTTCGCCCAGATAGAGAGAGGGTACCCAAGCATAGGGCTTGGATGTTGAAAGTTTAGCGTTATTCATTGAACAATATTGATTTTGTTTTACATACAACTAATAATATCCATGCCACAGGGGCGATGGCGGCACATGCGAGGAAGAAGGTCTGGTAGCCCAACTCCGTGCAGATCCATCCCGACAGGGTCATCGGCACCACCATCAGGCTTGCCACCAGAGGCACGTAAAGGAAATTGGTGGTGTTACGATAGCGCTGTTCGGATATATAGATAATGAAAGGACGGCACACGTTGAGTCCGAATCCGAAGCAAAGCTGGGCAAAGAACGTCATGCAGCAAATCAGCAGCAGACTGTCGGGCTGAGGATTGCGTGCCATCAGCCAATAGGACAAGGGCGAGAGGGTCAGCACAACGGCTGTGTCCCAGAACATGGCACTCTGACCATTTTTCTTCATCATGGCACGACCGATGATCACACCCAAGAAGAATGCCACCACACCGATGGTTCCCTGTGCAAAACCCACATCCTGCACGGAACAGCCCAAACCACCTTCCTCAGACGATGCCAAGAGGAAGAACACGCGGGTGTTGAAAAGCAATGCCTGTGGCAGCAAGAGGACAAAGAGGCTGATGAACATCGTCAGCACATGAGGCTTCTGCTTGAATCGGGCAAGGGAATGCAGCTCTGTCTTCACTGAATCCTTGAGACTCTCGTGCCGATGACGATTGAACACATGAGGATGTTGCAGCACCACGAAATTGAGCACAAAGAACACGAGGAAGCCTCCTGCCACCAAGGAACTCTCCATCGCCCAAGCCTTCTGGTAACTGCGGAAGAACACCTCGAAACCGCCTGCCACAATCAGCAGGATTCCGTATGTGACCACCAGTGTCAACTGCGACGAAACCATCTTCGTGTTGCCATACAATTGCTGTTCGAGCGGATAGAGCATCCGGCTGTAATACATCCGCGACAAGAGCTCGTGCCAAGCACACAGGAAGGAAAGCACAAACAAGAAAATGAACAGGAGCCAGTCCTGCACTTTTGTCTCCGATATATAGACCGCTATGCCCATCAGACAGATGAACATCAGCAGTTCCACCCAATGAAGGTTCCGCTTGTAATTCCCAGCGTTGCGAACCTTGCTGTGGAAATAACTTTTCATCACCCAAGGCAGGAAGAGCAAGCCGCTGTAGAGTGCCGCCATCGTCTCGTCGGCACCAAACTGCACAAACATCAGCAAAGCCACAAACATCACCACAGCCGAGGGAATCTCCTCAGCAATACAAAGACTTGGAATCCAAATCCACGGGCTATATTTGCGTCTTACCATTTCTTCGTCAGTTCTGCATGGGGATAATAAAAGGTCAATATCTCATCGTAAGGAATGCCCTGATCGCCCATCACGGCAGCACCTATCTGGCAGAGTCCGACACCATGTCCCCACCCTTTTCCATGCAGGATGAAGCCATCGGCAGTCTTCTCCACCTCGAAGGCTGAGGAATAGAGGTGCGACTCGCTGAGCCACTTGCGGATTTCCAGTTCCTTGCCGACCGTCAACGTACGCTTCTCACCCACTACCTTCAGGGAGATGATACGTCCAGAGGCACCTCGTTCCTGAGGCACCAAGTCGAGGATGCGCCCGAAGTCAATGCCCGACTTCCTGCCGACCAGTTCAGAGAGTTCGTCTGTCGTATAGTGAACATCCCAGCGGTAGAAATCCACCGTCTCCTGGTCGTAGTTGTTCAGCACCTGCGAGAGGATGCGCTTGTCCTTCGTGTTGCAATAGGGGTCTTCCTTCGCCACGAGATACGGGTGACGGATATTCTCCCAACACGACTCAAACACCTCCGTCATTCCACCGCAGCACTTCGAGAAACGGGCATCACAAATCTTTCCCTCATATGTCAGCACCAATCCACGTGTCGCCTCAATCGCTTCCACCACCTGCGGATTCGACTGACGCGTAATACCCTGATAGCGCTGGCAATGGTCGTCGGCACACACATCAAAACCTGTATGCGCCTCGCTGTCGTACCAACGGATGATGCTGTTCTCGCTCAGTTGCTCATGATAGCTGGCAGTTGGCAGTTGACAGTTGATAGTTGACAGTTGACAGTTGACAGTTGACAGTTTATCGTTATCGTCAACGTTATCGTTAAGAATCCTCATCAGCCAACTGCGAGAGATTACTGCATGGGCTTTCAGGAGTTCGAGGGAGGCATTGGCACTCATCTCACTGCTGATGACACTGGTCAGATAGGTCTCCACCGGCACAACATTGATGGCTCTCACCTGCCCCTCTTCCATCTTCAGCAACAAAGCCCCACAGAAGGTCTGCTCCTCCTTACGTTCCCAATGGAAACCTATGCCGATGACCACATCTTTCAAGGTGAAAGACGCTCCCTGTTCGGCAGGCACAAAGAGACGTTCCTCCGCCGATGGTGTGAAGCAATGTTCACCCACAAAAGGCTTTCCATCCAGCAGATATGCCGAATGGAAAACAACACGCACCTCACGTGCTTTCAGTATGCCGACTTTCACGTCACGCTCTTGTCCCATATCGATTGTTTTCAAGCCCTATTGATCATTTACCACTCTTGAACTTCATCACCATACCGAGCTCAGCATCAAGGCTCATGCCGCACTCCTGAATGATGGATTTCGCCAGCTCTGCATTCATCTGGTCGAAGTCCTCCTTGCGAGGCGTGATGATCATGCCACCCATATCGAGAGAGCCAGGACTGACCATCACCTGCTCTTTTCCCTCCTTGAAATAGCAATCAGGACGATGCTTCGTACGGGGAAGGATGACGCTGACGATACGCTCGTAACCATCGGCAGCATTCGACTGCGACCACGCCATAATGTTCATCATCGGCTCGTATTCATCCTCGTTGATGGGGAGGGAACGATACACCTTCTCGAACAGCACCTTGTTGGCATGTGGGGTGCGGGTAATGATGACAATGCCCGGACAGAGATAGTTGCGAAGACTGAACACACCCGTGCTGTCTGCCACCATATCCATCTTCACAGCTTCCAGATATTCCTCTTCGCTGATAGGCCAGATGCGAGAGAGGTTGGGCTTGTAGAGTTTGTTCCAATCGCGCTCCAAAGGCACCACACCACGACTGCCAGCCTGGAAATGCATATGATCGGGCGCGCTGGCACCACACTTCGGACCATTGTAAAAGACAAACATCTCCTTCAACTGCGAGGTGATCTCCATCATGTCCTCATAGTAGTCGAAAATCTGCTGTTTGCGATGATGACGCAACGGAATGGTGAAGTGCTTGGGCAGAATCGGGTTAGGATTCAGCAGCAGGTAATACTTTTTCAGCAACGGACTACTGATCTGTTCCGCAGGGCGATTCACTTCGCAGAGGAAACAGGGGCGTTGCTTGATGCTCTCTGCATCCACTTTCGCACCAGTCGAAACGATGCGGGCAGGGTTGTATTGAGCCACTAACTTACAGCCATTGGTCTCCATCTCCGCCGTCACCACATTGGCCAGTTTCTCATACCGTTCCTGGGCTTCCTTCCACATCGGCAGCTGCTCATCATACAGCTTGTTGGCAAGACCATCCGTCACAGCACTCTGCCAATAGTCATTCAGACGGCGACGGTTGATGATCTCCATCGTGCGGAGACTATCCTTATAGACGTTGTTGCGATTCACCTGTTCGGGTGTCAGCGACGCATCACTGTTTCCCTCCCAACGGCGACATAGATACAATTCGTCGTAGATTCTTCCAATCTTATATTTACGGCAGAATGCCAAGCCTACAGCATAGTCTTCGCCATAGGAAGTGTTGGGCATTCCAATCTTTCTGAGCAATGGAGTGAAGAATGCACGTGGAGCACCCAAACCATTGATGCGCAAAGCGTTATTGTGTCCGTTCTCAGGTGTCCACTCGCGATGGTCGATAAGTCCAGGAGGCAGGGTTTCCAACTGGAAGTTGCACATTCGGTACGAACCAATCACCATCGCGCAATGCTCCTCATAGAACTTGTCCACGATACGCTGGAGGGTGTCTGTGCCGCTGTAGAGGTCGTCGCTGTCCAGCTGGATGGCAAAGCGTCCGCATCGGGTGTCGTTGAAGGCAAGACTCCAGCAACCGCCAATGCCCAAGTCCTTACGGGTCGGGATGATATGCACCACACGGGAATCCTCTGCCGCCACCTTCTGGATGACTTCTGTCGTGCCGTCGGTCGAGAGATTATCCACCACCATCACGTTGAACTGGAACGTGGTGCGCTGTGCCAACGCACTCCTGATGGCATCCTCTATCGTCTTCACACGGTTCCTCACAGGAATGATGACCGATGCCTCACGGTCGAAGTCGTACCGTTCCACCGCCACATCCACGATGCTCTCTGGATCGATGTAGGAACCAATCAGCTTCAGGTGTTTCGTGCAGACGATTTCACGCTCCTTCTGCACCTCACGGTTACGGGGATTCACATAGTCAAACTGCTTCTCGCCGCTCGTGCGCAAGTCCTTCTCCTCCTCCGTGTAGAGAAATTCGCGGATGTGGAACAAGGCTGCCTGACGCTTTCTGCGCAAAGAGAAGAGCTGCAGGTCGTACAAGCCCGAGTAGGTATAGTCGGCGTCTGGGAACTCCTCCACATATTTCTGCAACGTGGGAGCGCTGAACAACATGACGGGTCCGAAGTCGAAATCATCGCGCACACTACCATAGTAGAAGTCCATCGTAGGACTCTTCACCGTCTCGCCATTCTTCACCACATAGCGGTCGGCATACACCAGCGCTGGATCTACGCTGTTCGCTACCGAACACATGCGGGAGATGGCCTGATAGCCGAACGTGATGGGGGTCTGAGCCGTACACAGCAAGGCGAACGAGGCCTTCAACTTCTCCGCAATCTTCCTGACGGTGGACGAACTGCGGAAATCATCCACGCGAATCACCTCACATCCCATATACGGGCAAGACTCCTTCCCTTGCATCATCACATATATTTCTCCGATGAGCGGTTCTTCCTTCAATTGTTTCAGCGTCACCAACGTCGTCTTTTCGTCCGAATAAAGGACAAACGCGTCTATCGCCACATTTGTAATGCCATTCATGATAGTAATAGTTTATAGTGTTTCTGATATGCTGGCAAAGGTACGATTTTTTCAGCACAAACAAGCTTTATTCACAAAAAATTCGTACCTTTGCACCCGATTTCAACAATCCGTGTACCAGATAACCACGTAAAAAACCAGCGAGTGCTTGATAAACCTCGTAAAAAAACAAGAACAATGAAGAAAAACAGTACAGTCAGTGTATCCTTCATGTTGATGGGGATACTATTTTGTGTCTGTCTCGTAGCTTCTAATCTGCTCGGGACAAAAATTCTGCAAGTAGGGCCATTCCCCTTGACCGCAGGAGTGATCGTTTTCCCAGTTTCATACATCCTCAATGACTGCATCGCCGAGGTGTGGGGATTCCGCAAGGCCCGTCTCATCATCTGGATGGGTTTCCTGATGAACTTCTTCGTCGTGGCGTTGGGTGGCATTGCCGCTGTCATTCCTGCCCCACCCTTCTGGGAGGGAGATGAAGCCTTCCGCTTCGTCTTTGGATTGGCACCCAGAATTGCCACAGCTAGCTTGACCGCCTTCCTCGTTGGCTCCTTCCTCAATGCCTGGGTGATGAGCCGTATGAAACTGCGTCATCACGAACGTCGCTTCTCGCTGCGTGCCATCACCTCCACGCTGATTGGCGAAGGAGCTGACTCACTCATCTTCTTCCCCCTCGCCTTCGGAGGGCTGATGCCAGCCAGCGAACTGGCCAAGATGATGGTGCTGCAAGTGACCGCCAAGACCCTCTACGAGATCATCGTGCTGCCGCTCACCACCCAAGTCGTCAAGTACATCAAGCGCTATGAGGGCGTCAGCGCATACGACGAAAACATCTCCTACAACGTATTTAAAGTACAAGACATATAAACCCATGACAAAAAAGATACTCGACCATAGAAAAGCCCTCGTCGTCTATTCAGGCGGACAGGACAGCACCACCTGCCTGTTTTGGGCAAAGCAGCACTTCGACGAAGTCTATGCCCTCTGCTTCCGTTATGGTCAGAAACACGTGATTGAAGTGGACATGGCACGAAACATTGCCGAGAAAGCAGGTATCCCCTTCGAAGTAAGGGACGTCTCCTTCATCAGCCAACTCAGCAGTGGCTGTTCGCTGACCGACAGCAATGTCCCCATGGACAAGGAGCCACCCACGCTCTCCTCTTCATCACCTGATGGCCGCATCACACCCCCCAACACCTTCGTGCCAGGTCGCAACCTCTTCTTCCTCTCCATCGCAGCCGTCTATGCGCGCGAGCATGGCATCATGAACCTTGTGACTGGCGTGTCTCAGACCGACTATTCTGGCTATCCCGACTGCCGCGACTCCTTCATCCGTTCCCTGAACGTGTCGCTCAACCTGGCGATGGACGAGCAGTTCGTCATCCACACCCCGCTGATGTGGATTGACAAGGCAGAGACCTGGAAACTGGCAGATGACTTGGGTGTGTTTGACATCGTCCGCAACGAGACACTCACCTGCTACAACGGCATCAAGGGCGACGGCTGTGGCGAATGCCCCGCCTGCAAACTGCGCCGCCAAGGACTTGAAACTTATCTAAAAATAAGAAAATCATGAACAACCAACGCGAACAAGAAGGGCTTGCCGCCCTTGGCAAAAAGACTGAATATCGTCAGGACTACGCTCCCGAAGTGCTGGAGACCTTCCAGAACAAGCACCCCGAGAACGACTACTGGGTGCAGTTCAACTGCCCCGAGTTCACCTCCCTGTGCCCCATCACGGGACAGCCCGACTTTGCCGAAATCCGCATTTCCTACCTGCCCGACCAGCGCATGGTGGAGAGCAAATCCCTCAAGCTCTACCTCTTCTCCTTCCGCAATCATGGCGACTTCCACGAGGACTGCGTCAACATCATCATGAAGGACCTCATCCGCCTGATGGACCCCAAGTACATCGAGGTCACCGGCATCTTCACCCCCCGCGGAGGCATCAGCATCTACCCCTATGCCAACTATGGCCGTCCAGGCACCAAATACGAGGAAATGGCGAACTATCGTATGATGAACCACGGAATGTAAAACATAAAAACAACTCAAATGAAAACTATGAGAAAATTTCAATTTATGATCGCCGCCTTCACCATTTGCGGCGCAAGCATGATTACATCGTGTTCGAACGATGATGACGCTGTCAATCCGCCATCGCCCGACGAGGTGGAAGCGCAGCTGCAAAAGATGACCCTGCGTGAGAAGGTGGGACAACTGTTCTACGTACGCCCCGAGTGCCTCGACACAACCATCCACTTCAACCTAGTCGGCACCATTGACCAAAGTGCAGACGACATCAAGAAAATCAAGCTACAGACCGTGAACACCACCATGCGTGGCGTGAACGAGAAATACCCCGTGGGCGGCATCATTCTCTATGCCCATAACATCAATGACGAGGCACAACTGGCGGCATTCATCCAGCAGATACGTACCTTGAATGGCTCGCCCCTGCTCTGCATCGACGAGGAAGGTGGTCGTGTGGCCCGTATCGGAAACAATGAGAACTTCCACGTGGAGAAATTTGAGTCGATGGGTGCCATCGGTGCCACAGGCGACTCCAAGAACGCCTACCACTGCGGCAATACCATCGGCACGTATCTGAACAAATACGGCTTCGACATAGACTTTGCCCCTGTGGCCGACGTGAACACCAACCCCGACAACATCGTCATCGGCGCCCGTGCTTTCAGCGACAATCCCGACGTGGCTGCATCTATGGTGACGAACTACTTGCAGGGTCTGAAGGATGCTGGCGTGACGGGCTGCATCAAGCACTTCCCCGGTCATGGCGACACCCAAGCCGACACCCACTTCGGCTATGCACAGAGCCTGAAGACATGGGAGGAAATGAAGGACTGTGAGATGATCACTTTCAAGGCAGGCATTGCGTGGGGCACTCAGCTGATCATGACAGCTCACATCGCCACGCCCAACGTGACGGGCTCAGACATCCCCGCCACCATGTCATCCCTCATCCTGCAGGACAAACTGCGTGGCGAGCTGGGCTACCAGAACATCATCATCACCGACGCAATGGAGATGGGAGCCATCACCAAGCAATACAACAATGCCGAAGCCGCAGTGGGCACGCTCCTGGCTGGTGCCGACATCGTGCTGGGTCCCCAGAACTTCGTTGACGCCTTCGATGCTGTGATCAAAGCCGTCGAAGACGGAACGCTCACCGAAGAACGCATCAACCAAAGCGTGCGCCGTGTCCTGAAACTGAAAAAGCAGATTGGACGATAAACGCACACCCCCAACTAAAAAATAATAAGAATCCTCGCAACACCCCAAGGGCATTGCGAGGATTCTTTTATTCAGCTACTCACCTTCCTTGTTTTCACCACCTTGCGCATGATATCATCAAAAGACTAAAAGACATAATGAACTAAAAATATAGTTAAATAGTGTTATTTCCTTGTTTATGTCATCTGAAAGGCATTACTTTGCACAATCAAACTAAATAAATAGTTGAAAAATGGAGAAACTAACAGGAAAAGAAGAAGAGGTGATGGAAATGATCTGGAAGATCGGTCCATGCGCTCCCAAGGATGTGGTGGCGGAATATGAAGAACCCAAGCCACACATCAACACGATAGCAACGATGTTTCAGTCGTTGGAAAGGAAAGGGTATCTCATTCACGAGGCGAAGGGACGTGGCTATATTTACTCTGCCGCCATTGCTCAGGAAGACTATGGACGGAGCAAGTTCACCAATTTCGTGAACCGATACTTCGACAATTCTTACATGAATGTGGTGTCTGCGCTGGTGCAGGAAGAGAAGATCAGCAAGAGTGAACTCTTGGATTTCTTGAAGAAACTGGAAGAAAAATGATGGCATCCCTATTTATTTACATTCTTAAATGGGCTATCAGCCTTACGTTGCTGTATTCGCTCTATGGCTTGTTCCTGCGGAAGGAAACGTTTCATCGCTTCAACCGTATGGTGCTGTTGGGCATCTTGCTGACCAGCATGGTGCTACCATTCTGCACCATCCATACGAATCAGGAAACCATTGTGTCGAAGGGAATGAGCGACATCGAGACAAACATTGCTGACGAAATTGTGATTCAATATCAGCCAGAGGAAGATGCAGAGGGAACAGAACCGAGCACCCATATCTCTTTCTTCAAAAAGAAGCAGTCGGAAAGGGAGACACCTGTCCGCACCCTGCATCTGAGCCCCGTTCGTTGGCTCATCCTGCTCTACCTCCTGGGCTTGGTCTATTTCTGGGCACAATATCTGCTGTCCGTTGGTGCTATCTATCGTGTAATCAGACAGAGCCTACGAATCGACAAAGACGGGCTTCCTAAGGGCGTATGTCTGAAAAAACATCCGTCCATCCACACTCCGTTCTCGTGGTTCAGCACCATCATCATTCGAGAGGATGACCTCGAAGGCAATGCCAATATCACAGATGCCATCATTGCCCACGAACTGGCTCATGTCCAACTGCGCCACTCGTGGGACAACTTGCTGGCAGACTTCGCCGCCAATATGCTTTGGTGGCTGCCCTTCACATGGATGCTCAGACGAGACTTGCGTGATGTGCATGAGTATCAGGCCGACCAAGCCGTAATGCAGAGGGGGTTCGATGCCCACACTTACCAGTTGCTGCTGATAGACAGGGCGACAGAACCCACCCCCTACGAGATAGCCAACAACTTTGAACAAAACCCCATAAAAAGACGATTAGTGATGATGTTTAGAAACCAATCAGGACGATATGCCTGGATGAAAGCGCTGTATCTGATACCGCTTGGTGCCATCGCTTTGGCAGCCTTTGCCAAGCCCAATATGATGGAGACGATTGAGACCAAGGTCTCTGACGAGATGGATTCGTTCCCCACTCCTTTTGCAGCCTCAAAGAAAGGAGCAGATACTTCTTCGGACGATGACAACGACTGGGCGCAAGACCCACGTGGCATCTACCGAATGACCAAAATCACAGGTCGTGACGGCATTGAGATAGATGGAACCTTCGACCAATACAAGATTTGTGAAGAGGATGCCACTTACTCCTTTTGGGTCGATAGCAGCAATCCCAAGAATGTTCAGTTCCGCCTGAACATCAACGATGCCAACGTCTTCGACTACACAGGGAGAGTCCCCCAAGAAGAGGATGGGCATGGTTCACAGATTTACGACAGTAACGGCAAGGAGTTCAAACTCAGATGGTGGAGCGTATATAAAGACCACGCCCTATTCCCCGATCATGGTTGGGTGGTGGAGCAATACGAACGAGACAAATTCTCCAAATCAGCTGAAGAGATATTCAGCCTGCTAAGAGACACGAAGGAATTCGATAGCAATGACCCCTATGCTGGCATTTGGTGGATGAGCGAAAAGAACGAAGCTGAATTGCAGGCATGGAAAGACGGAAAAGGATCTTTTGAAACACTGCTCAGCATGACCGGAATGGTGGTGCGAGGCCATCGAGTGCTGAGGTTCAGTTTTGTGAATGACATCAATATGGCGAGACGTGGCTATACTGGCTCTGTGCAAGACTGTTCCCACAAGAGGAAAGAAAAAATCCGCATCGGCAGCCGCATCTACGAACCCGAATGGATAGGCGACAACTACTTTTATTATCAAACAGAAAAAGGGAATTTCCAATTTTGGACACGCCAAACCATAGGCAAAGAATTCCTCTATGATAATCTTCTCTCCATACTTCATGCTTGCCTGCACCAGCCACATCCCCTTGCCACCAGCAAGTTTGACACGAAGCCAACCCGTGCAGACATCTCTGTGTCCAGCAGCGACAGCATCTATCTCGCCCCCAATGTCAGCCTAGCAAGATTTGAGGGAGGAGAAAGCGCCCTCATGCACTATATGCAATCGCATCTGCATTACCCTGACCCCATCTATAGGAAATATGGTTTTGAAGGTCGCTTGATGGTCAGCTTCGTGGTGGAAAAAGATGGAAGTCTGCAACATTTCTCTGTGATTCACAACAATATCAACACCAAGGAGACAGCACTCTCTCTCCATGTGACGGAGGAGGAATACGAAACCTTCATCAACAAAAGAAAGGCAGCCTTCGAGAATGTCGTCATCAATATTCTCCAATCTATGCCCAAGTGGCAACCTGCCATCCATGAAACGAATGGCAAGAAAGAATATGTACGCATGAAATATACCATGCCTTTCACTTTCAGACTTTAAACTATCAACTGTCAACTATGAATAAAATCTGTTTGATCATCCTCACATGGATCACATTGATTTCGACTGCCTCTGCCACAGGGCAGGAAGGTGAACGCATCATTTGGAAAGGGCAAAAGTACCAGATGCTGACCATACCCCTCTACCACTGCCACGAGTTTGATAGTTTGGGCATAAAAATGGAAAGAGAAGCGTCAATAACATCCCTTTGGCGTGGCTATCAGGGTCATTGGTTCATCGAAAACGACATGCTCTATCTCGACTACATCGTGCCCGAAAGTGGGGAGAATCTCTACGCCAAGGACATTCCAGAACTCCGCAAATACTGCAAGAACGGACGTGTGGCAGCCACATGGTTCAGCGACACCCTACGAGTCGTTTCAGGCAAGCAAGTCTTCTATGAACACATGGGCTTCACCCGCTACTACGAGCATGAGGACTTCATTGCTGTGAAGCAAGGCAGGGTCGTTTCAGTCAAACGGGTAGAGAACAAGTTGATCATCAAAGGGAAGATGGATGACCAGAAGGAGCTCGTGAAGTTCATCGACGACCTCGGTGCCCAGCTCCACAAACGCTATCCAGAAGAGAGCGGCCGCATCCTCGCCAGAGTCCAATACTGCAACTTTGGCCTCATGATGATGCCCACTGACGTGGAAGTGACCTTCCCCAGCGATGAAAAAAGTCCACACAACAAAGCGATGGAAAGGGAAATCAAGGAGAAACTTGCCAACTATATTCTCGCCAATCCGTTCCTCCCCTGCTACTACATCAATGGGAAGATAAAATCACCATCATGGACACTCCCAATCCGGTTGGAATAATAAACTAAAACAAAAATCATACTGAATTTCAACATGCGATTAATAAAGGCTTTTCTACATACGTTCTTCTTTACAATTTATTGTTGGGCCGTTCTAAAACTCCACAAACAGCGTGGAAAACTATTCGATGAGTGGTGTGATAATGGATACTTCGTAGTATTTGGATTATTTACTTACATGCTGTTAAGACCCATTGTGTTCTTATTCTATTGTATATATGTAGCCAGCGGTTCTAAACTGACTGATCAGGATGCTAATCTATACAAAAGTATAGCATTCCCTGTGGCTATTCTATCCATGATATATGTATCTATACGATTAAAAAAAGAAAATTATATCGAAGAAATCATAAAGGAGATTCTATCGACTGATGAAAGGCTGATAAAGAAACGCTACAAATACACTTTATTTACAGTTCTCATACCTGTCATATTATCTCCTTTGTGGGTAACGCTGCTTCAAAAACTCTTGCAGCGTGTTATTGTACCAATGTTTTAAGTATTTTCGAAGTTAACTCTTTTAATATGCGATTAATAAAGGTCTTTCTGCATACGTTTTTCTTTACAATTTATTATTGGATTGTTCTCAAACTCCACAAACCGCGTGGAAAACCATTCGGCACTTGGCGTGATCGTGGATACTTCTTGATATTTTCACTATTCACCCTCATCCTGTTGGAACCTATTAAATTCTTATTCTATTGTATATATGTAGCCAGCGGTTCTAAACTGACTGATCAGGATGCTAATCTATACAAAAGTATAGCATTCCCTGCGGCTATTCTATCCATGATATATGTATCTATACGATTAAAAAAAGAAAATTATATCGAAGAAATCATAAAGGAGATTCTATCGACTGATGAAAGGCTGATAAAGAAGCGCTACAAATACACTTTATATACAGTTCTCATACCTGTCATTTTCTCTTCTTTGATATTGTTGTTGCTTCGAAAACTTATACAGCATATTATTGTACCGATGTTTTAAGTATTTCATTTAGATTTTAAAAGTTTCAAGAATGAAAAGAGCTCTCTCTATTCTGATGGCAACAGCAGCCATCGCACTCGTGCCTACAACAAGTATGGCGCAGACAGAAAACCCACGTGGTGTGTATAAATTGATGGCGCAGACAGACAAGAACGGCAATCTCAGCAGGAATACGTATGACGGTTATAAGATATGCACGGACAGCATCACACTGATGTTTACAGTGCAAGGGTGTATATACTATTTGAGCAATATGGACGATGAAATCTTTAACTACACGGGTGAAGAACCTGATGCCCACAATGCTACAGCCATGCGCATCTTCAACAGCGATGCTGAGCACTTCACCCTAAAGTGGTGGAACAATAAATCCTCCTCTTTATACTTCCCTTACAAAGACTGGTGTACGGAGTATTACGAGTCAGGCAAATACTCTGAGAGGGCTAAGGAAATTCTTGATGCACTGATGTTGCCTGCTGCCACCGATTCGAGAATGCCCATCATTGGCGCATGGCGGATGGTGGGCATGATGGATGAACTCCGTGATGCGAAGAAGCAATTGAGAAAACTGTATGAGAGTCCTCCTCAAAGAGACTATAACTATCTCCTCCTCACGCCCTACAAGGCCGTTATGTTCGGCGGGGCCGGAGGATCCATTGAGCCCATCGCATACGAGAAGAAGGGTAAGAGAATAAGGATTGGTTCGGAATTTTCTGCTGAGGAGGAATCCATCACTTGGCTCGGCAAGGACTGCTTCGCAAGGGAAGTTCATCTTGATTACCGGACTGACTATCAGATATGGGAACGTGTGTCCAGCGAAATACCGCTCTTTAACAGGATTGCCAGTCAGTTCATCAGAAAGACCCATCAGGTTGCTGTGTGGGAGTGACAGAGAATGGTCCTAGACTTAAAAGATTTTAAACAAAAGAACCAACAGAATCAATATGAGTCCATAAAAAAACAAAAAAAAAGACGCGAGACCGCGAGACCACGAGACCGCGAGACCATTTGAAATAGCAAGAGGGAGTCGGAAACGACCCCCTCTTTGCCTATTCTTTCTTTCGTAAGAGTTCCTTGATCTTGTCGATGGCGATGTCCACCCCGAGCAGCGTGGCTGAATAGAGCAGGAACTGCGCCACCTCGATGAGCACCGACTGGCTCACCTCCCCTTGGGGCGGTAGCAGCATCGCCCATATCGCTATGATGCTTGCCACTACCAATGCCAGTGTAGATAAAATCCTTTTCATGATTTTTAGTGTCAACTGTCAACTTCCACAAACCTGAACGGAATGGGTGACATGGTGCCACCAGCGTTCTCCGCGAGGGTCAGTTTCAATTCACCATTGCCGGAGACGATGTTCTGGTAATCGACCACAGTGCCAGTGCCAGCTTCGTTGGGGACGGTGTGGCTCGTCACAGCCACCTCCTCGGTGCCCCATGCCTCGGCGATGTCGTTGTCCAGCGGCATCCAGTGCCAGCCTCTCTCCTCCGCCGTTGCGTTCGGGTCGTCGATGTACTCCAGCATTTCGCTGTCGTGGGTGACGAGCTTGCCCTCCATCGAGACGAGGTAATAGAACCCGTCCGTGTGCTTGCGGATGCGGAAGTAGTACTGGTTCATGTACTGCTTGGTGAGTTCCTTGTTCTCCTCGAACGAGATGTTCTCAGCTGCACAGAGCGAGCGGATCTGGTCGGAGGGGTTGAACTTGATGTACTTGCGCTTGATGAGTTCAGCGCTGACCTCGTCGGGGTTGTCGGTAGTCCTCGACAGGATGCGAGGGCTGAACGAGCCGAGTCCTGCCAGCTCCACAGCGTGGCCGTTCATCACGAAGTAGTTGATTGCCTCGAAGATGGCGTGCTTGGCGGTCTTCATGGTCGACTCAGGCACATGTGCTGCATTGGCAGCGTAGGCAATGAAGTCATCCTCCTTGATGACACGTCCACGGCAGAGCTGAATCTTGAATACCGTTGGCTTGTTCTCCTTCATGTGAAGGATGTAGGGGCGTTTGAAATAGAAAACGGCACCCTTTACACTACGAGTTTTACGCATAATTTCTTTAATGTTTTAATGTTTTTGAGTTTTAGTCTCCATCTGGGTCGTCCACCAGGGTTCCACCGCCGCCACCGTTGTTGCCACCAGTGTTGCCACCAGTGTTACCTCCAGTGCTGCCGCCTGTGTTGTCGCCGCCACCGCTTGGAGTGTTGCCGCCTGTTACTGGGGCGTCCTCAGTGCCGTTGGATGGACGGATGGCCTCCACAGCTGCATCGTTCATCTGCTCACGCAGCTCAGTGGCAGGAGCGAAGAGCGGACGCACTGCCTGAACAGCCTGCTTCACGTTGAGGTTTGCCGAGAGTTCGAATGCCTTTGACTTCACGCCCAGGTAGAAGCCGCCGACCTCTGGGAGCACCACACGGTGACCATTGATCACGAAGTAGGCAATTGCCTCGATGAGTCCCTCCACGCAACTCTCGATGTTGCAGACAGGGATGTTGGCAACGTTGGCAGCGTAGGCGAGCAGAGCCGCGCTCTTGATCTTCGGCATCGCCACCTGCTTGGCCTTGTAAACGACGGGCTTTCCCTCCTTGTAAGGCAGGGTGATACCCTTCTTCTGATAAGATAGTGCCATGATGATTTTTTTGAATTTTGAGTTATGAGTAATTTTGATGCTGCAAATTTACGGCCAAATTACAGCATAGGGAAAAACTATTCCAAACAAACCGTTTTTTTGGAATATTATTCCATATTTTTTAATTTTTTGGAATAATTTCGTGTTCTTTGCCGTGAATAGCCCGCTCATGTCGCGATCAACAGCCCGCTCATGTCGCATACAACAGCCCGCTCATTGACTATAGTATAGCTCGCAACTGTTTTACACTACAGCCCCCAAAAAGGTCTCGTGGTCTCGTGGTCTCGCGTCTTTTTTTTAAATTTTCGTCGGTCTCGTGCGCCTATTATATATATTATATATTATTATTATATATATTATATATTTATTATACAGGTTTAAATCTACTCCCCCCTAATTACATACCCCCCATCCCAAAAACGAAAAAAGACCACGAGACGCGAGACCACGAGACCCTTCTCGAAAAAAATGGGGGATTTTTTTGGTGGTGTAAATTAAATCCTTTATCTTTGCAAGCAGAAAAAAAAGACATAGCACAAGGATTTTGACATTATTTACCAGTTTTTGGAGACGTTGTATATTTCAAACAGATTGTATCTTCCACTGAAGGGAGTGCTATTGATTGGTTATTAATGGATGAGCAGGGAAAATGGCAATGGCAAGAAGAGGGCACGTCATGGAGAGGTGTCGGAATCTATCATGTAACGCTGACAGTGCCCTCGCGTGAGCCTTTGTTGGGTAGGCTCGTCATCCCAAACAATAATCCTGTTCAGGCGTGGGTGGAGCGCACGGAGCTGGGGCAGGAATTACTGAAATGTCAACGCTCGCTATCCACGTTTCACCCTGAAATACAAGTCTTGCAATACAGTCTCATGCCCGATCACCTGCATAGCATCTGGTATGTTCGCCGCCCGATGGCAAAAAGCATTCGCTACGTTGCGCAGGGTTTCTGGAGAGCGGCAAAGAAGGTGGGACGGGCGTATAGTTATCTGAATAGCTGTCTCACAGACAGGGTAACAGACGAAAACGGTCTTTCGTCGATTGCAGCGGCTGACAGCCAGGAAAATCCTCTTCGTCTGCTCCTGAGTGGCGAAGCCTACAGCCAACTTGCTCCTGTGTTTACCGAGATGCCCTTCATTCGCCCCATGTCGCGGAGAGGACAGCTGCAGGCTATGATACGCTATGTGCAACTCAACCCGCAGCGTCTGGCCACGAAGCGTCTCATGCCAGGATATTTTCGGGTTCAGGAGGGTGTTGTGATAGCTGGGCGTTCATATTTCAGTATTGGTAACATCTCGCTACTACAAGCGGAAAACTATGCAACCGTTCATGTGCGCCATGAGCTGTTAGATGCAGCAGCGCAAGGCGACACTCAGAGCCTACGCAACTATATGAACGGCTGTGTGCTGAAAGCTCGCGAAGGGGTGGTCATGGTTTCGCCCTTCATCTCCCCTAAAGAGAAAGAAGTGAAGGCAGTCCTCCTCGGAGAGAAGCACCCCTTCATTGTGCTTGCAGATAATGGCTTTCGTGATTATTATAAGCCTCCTGCAGATATCTTTGATGCCGTGGCTTCTGGTCGCGTACTTATCCTTAGTCCATGGGAATACGATGCTGGCAAGCGGCATATCAGCCGTGCCGACTGCGTTGCCTTGAATACGATGGCAGAGGAGATAGCCGCCTTGTGAAGGATGATAGCATAGAACAATATGTTGACCAGTCAGCAAAGATTTACTATACAGGCAAAAATTATCACTTTTTACATACAATCCGCTTCCACATCGTTCATTCATCGGTGTGGAAGCGTTTTTTTCAAATTTTTTTCTTTTTTTTCTAACATGTACCGAGTTATGGGACAAGTTTCCCTTAACTTTGCACCCGATTTTACAATCTAAAAAAAATAAAAACTATATGGATGAGAAAGAACTAAAGGAGATTTTTGAGTTTCTGCAAGGAGCTGGGGCAAATCCTCAGCTATGTGATACGGAAGTGCCTTACTTTGAGGCATCAGTGAGGGCTGGCTTGCCTACTGAGAACTTTGCAGAGGAGGCTTTCGTGGAGATGATGTCGCTGCCTCGGAAGATGCTGGCATCGACCCCTGCCATGATATTGGATATTGATGGGGACTCGATGGAGGATGCCAATCTGTATGATGGCGACAGGGTGCTGGTGTTGATGAAGCAGCGATTTAGGGATGGCGACATCGTGGTGGCAAGGATTGGCGATGGATATACTGTGAAGTGCTACTATGAGGATGATGAGGGCAAGCATTGGCTGGTGGCTCAGAATAAGGAGAAGGAGAATGAATATCGTCCTATCCTGCTGGAGGAGCAGGAGAATGTGCAGGTGTATGGTGTGGTGGCGTTTGTGATGAGGAGCGAGCTTCGTGTGCCGACTCGCAACATCCGAAGGCTGGTGAACAAGGAAAAGGAGGAGAGAAGGAAGAATGAGGCTGTGCCTGAATGGAAGGTGAGAAGGGCTATCAGGGAGATTGGAAAGGAGATAGAGGTGAACAGGTTGTGGTTTGCTGTATATCGAAAGATGACGGAGTTGGGTGTGGTGGATGATGGCGATGTGAAAGGCTTTTGCGATATGGTGAAGGAGGAAGTGCCCAATCATGGGCATCTGCCTGTGGTGGATGATTTGCAAAGATTGGATGTGTTGAGCTTCACGAAAGCTGTGGTGCTGTGGGATGAGAATGATGCGCCTGTGAAGGGCAAGCGATTCAAATTGTATAAGGAAATCGCCCAAAAGACGGAATTGCTGCTTTTGAAGTAATTGGTCAAAAAGGGCGAAACTTTACGGAGAAATTGGTCAAAAACCGTAAAACTTTACGGAAAAGAGGCAAAAACTTTCAAAAACTTTACGGAAAAAAGGGCAATTTCGGGAAAAACTTTCAGAAACACCTGCTGAAAGGGTAAGATTTTCAGAAAAACTTTCAGAAACTTTACGGCGATGGAATAAAAATTCCGTCGCCTTTTTTATGTCCGTAACTTTGCATCGCAATCAGCCAACAAGCTGGGAGCCGTGCAAGGGCTATTCCCTCGTGCGAACAATATTAAACTTAACAAATTAAAGTTATGGGACAAAACATTCAAGTATTTAACCACGAGATGTTCGGAAATATTCGGACATTGACAACCGAGAAGG
>Ga0310695_10003191_pt1 | contig 32714 bp, 17 predicted proteins | sample RumenRJG_04DNA_FD_203882 | JGI IMG/M metagenome (GOLD analysis project Ga0310695, IMG submission 203882) | Bovine rumen microbial communities from Lethbridge, Alberta, Canada - RJG_04 (v2) (version 2) | ecosystem: Host-associated > Mammals > Digestive system > Stomach > Rumen | place: Canada... | reverse complement strand
CGGAACTGGAAATTATCCTCGGCAGAATAATTCTTGGGCTTCTTAAACACGATGGTCGTAAAATCATCGTCGTATTCGATACGGGAAAGTTCGTCCGAGTCAAATGCGGAGGCAATCGTATGTTCCGTTATCTCATATTCCTTAACAAGGATGCTGCGCTGTTCCTGGCTTAAAGAACCCATCATAACGATGTCAGCAGCTTCTTCGTTCGGAGCTACTGAGAGACGACCGGATTCGATTTTGTAATACTTGAGCATACCGCCCCCTTTATCGAACAGGCACAATATAGTAAATAGTGGGCAGTAGGAAGTAGGCGGTAGGAAGAAAAGCCAATAAAAAAAGCTGATAATAGTAAAAGCCCCGGCTTTCGCCGGGGCAATTTCTTAGATCCTTCGACTCCGTGCTTACGCACTTCGCTCAGGATGACACACGTGAATTACACACCCTTCTTGAACTTCTTGCTCCACCAGAGAACGATCGGAGAGCAGACGCACACAGAAGAGTAAGTACCGATAAGGATACCGAAGCACTGAACGAGACCGAAGTCGCGGATGGAAGAGCCACCCTTAACAGCGAGAACCACGCAAACGAAGAGCGTCGTGAGAGAGGTAATCACCGTACGGCTGAAGCACTGGTTCAAAGAGCTATTGATGGTCTGTTCGTACTTAGCAGAACCGAAGATAGCGGTATTTTCACGGATACGGTCGAAGTTCACGATGGTGTCGTTGACAGAGTAACCAATCATCGTGAGGAGCGAAGCGATCAAGGCGCCATCGAAAGAAAGGCTGAAGGCAGAGATGAAGCCGAGCGTGATGATGGTATCGTGAATAAGGCCGAGCACAGCAGCAACACCGAAGCCAAGGCCGAGCTTGCCGAATCGGAACCACACATAGAGAGCGATGCCGAGCCATGCGAGAATCACAGACAAAATAGCATTGAAGCGGAGTTCCTTACCGATGGTCGGACCCACAGCGTCCTTAGCCACGATCTGGCACTTCTGATTTGCAGCTTCGAAAGCCTTAGCCATTGCAAGTTCGAAGCTCGTGTCATCACCGCGAACGCTGATCTGGTAAGAGTTAGCAGATGTACCGCCGAGAGAGCGGACGCGAGCACCCTGGATGCCAGCCTTGCTCAAAGCCTTGTTCAAGTCGGTTTCGTGCTTGGCGTCATCCTGATACTGAATCGTATAGACCTGACCACCCGTGAAGTCGATGCTGAAGTCAAAGCCCTTCACAGCGATGCAAGCGATACTTGCAATAATGAGAATCCAGGAGAGAACCCTGAACTTGCCGCGATTCTTCATAATCTGGAGGTTAGCATTGTTCAAAGTCTTGAAGCCAGAACCGATAGAGAGCGTCGTTCTGTCGCGCTTAGCAAGTCTCCAGTCGAACACGGCACGGGAAATCGTGATAGCGCAGAAGAGAGAAGTGAGGATACCGATCGTAAGAGTAAGACCGAAACCCTTGACAGAACCCGTACCAATCTTGTACAAAATAAGGCCCGTCAAAACAGTCGTCAAGTTGGAGTCCAAGATGGCGCTGAATGCACGTTCGTAACCCTTGGCGACAGCGGCGCGAGCCGTGAGGCCGTTCTTGAGTTCTTCACGGATACGTTCGAAAATAATCACGTTCGCGTCGAGAGACATACCGACAACGAGGATGAAACCAGCAATACCCGGGAGAGTAAGCGTGGCGTTAAACACAGACATCACAGCGGCAGTCACGAGAGCGTTGACCATCACACCGATACTTGCGATGAAGCCACCGAGGCGGTAGTAAGCAACCATGAATACCAAGCAGAGCAAGAGGCCGATAGCACCGGAACCGAAGCCCTGCACAATGTTTTCTTCACCGAGAGTTGCACCGACGCTACGGCTTTCGATGATCTGCATCGGAGCCTTGAGGGCGCCAGCCTTGAGCACGACAGCGAGGCGGTTAGCTTCAGCCATGTCGTCAAGACCCGTAATCTGAGCTTCACCGTTCGGGATACGGTCACGGATGACCGGAGCGCTGATGACCTGGTTATCGAGAACGATGGCCATCTGCTTACCGACGTTAGCAGCCGTAACAGCAGAGAACTTCTTAGGACCAATGCCGCCGAACTTGAGGTTCACGGCAACTTCACCGGCGCTCATACCATCGCTGACACGGTACGGACGAGCATCCGTGATATCGTCACCGCCCATTTCTGCACGGCGCTTGAGGAGGTAAAGACGCTTAGCCTTGATGTTTGCATCGCGGCGGAGCTTTTCGAGACCGCTACCGAAAGCAAATGCGACATCGCGCGGGATGAGCTTCTGGACACCTTCAGTGGCGAGGAGCTTCTTAACCTTTTCGATGCTTTCTTCAGCAATGAAACCGCCATTGCCGAAAGAGATGAAGAAAGAGGAAAGGGACTGTCCGACCACGTCTGCCGGAGCGGCTTCTGCAACAGCGGAATCCTTCTTTTCAGCAGCTTCAGTCTTTGCAACGCCACCAGCAAGGAGTTCATCGTCCGACAAAGCTTCCTTCTTCACAGAGTCCGTCTTAGCAGAGTCTGTTGCAGCGGAATCAGCAATGATGTCTGTCGTCTGACGAGTCAGGTACTGGTCGATGAGGCTAACAACCTGCGTAAACTTTTCAGATTCAGCGAGAATCTTGAATTCGAGCTTTGCCGTAGAACCCACGAGAGCCTTTGCCGTGGAGTCATCCACACCAGCCAGTTCAACGACAATGCGGTCGTCGCCGGTCGGGGAAATCTGCGGTTCAGAAAGACCGTATTGGTCAACACGGTTACGAATAATTTCAAGAGACTGAGCCTGGATATCCTTGATATCTTCACCATCCTTCAGGCTAGACTGGTCAATCTGGAGCGTGATGCTAGTACCACCAGCAAGGTCCAAACCGAAGTTGATGGACTTCGAGCCCAGTTTCGGATTTTCCTTGAGGAAGGTCTGCTTTGCTTCACCCTTCTTGGAGTGAACCTGAATAGAAGGCCATACAGTGTAGGCCGAAAGAATGATGACTGCGAGAATGATGAATTCTCGGAAGCCGAATTTATTTTTTTTCATTTGTAATCCCTTAAAAGGCATTATACATACTAGTTGCGGGACAAAGATAGAAAAGTAGGAAGTAGGAAGTAAGAAGTAAGAAGTAATTTTAGGCTCAAAAAGGGGGATGTTCCCCTGATTGCAGCCCCTACGGGTCTTCCATCACCCCTTCAAACGGGCTTCAGACGCCAGCCCGTAACGCCTGGCTTATTTTATTTCAAACAAAGGATCGGTTTTTGCGGTCGAAACAACAAGAGTCATCTTCTTCTTGCCGAGGGTACGGATAATTTCTAGGCGACCCGCACGATAGGCAATTTCAAGCGAGCCATCACGCAGCACGCGTTCCTTATTACGGAGCGCAATCAAGCCCTTCAAATACTCAAAGACAGGCGCTTTCTGCATTTCCGCAAATTTATCCCACGGGAACGATCTACGGTTATCGGGGTCCTTGCCCCCCAACATGCCGATTTCGTCGCCATAATATATACAGGGAGCACCCGGCAAAAAGAACAACAGCGCAAGCGCAAGTTTCACGCGCTGCAAATTTGAGCACGGGAGCGAAGATAACCGAATCGTATCATGACTCCCAAGCAAGTTCATCGGCACGCCGAAACGCCCCGCAGGGAACGCTTCACGCAAACGTTTTGCAAACACGGCAAGTGCAATCGGCTTTTCGTCAAAGAGATACGCAAGCACCGCCTTACGCAAGGGATAATTCATCACGCCATCAAACTGGTCGCCCTGCAACCAGCGCGAAGGCTCATCCCAAATTTCACCGACAATATACGCATCCGGATTAATCGCCTTGATGCGGCGGCGGAATTCCTGCCAGAAGCTATCGTCATCAATCTCGTTCGGGACATCGAGGCGCCAACCGTCAATACCGCGCTTCATCCAATATTCGCCCACCGAGAAAAGGTAATCGCGAACGTCAGGATTATCAGTATTGAACTTCGGGAGTGCGGGGTAACCCCACCAGCAATCGTAATTGGGCTTACCCGAATACGCGTGGAGCGGCCAGCCGTGCACATGGAACCAATCTACATACGGAGAGTTTTTGCCCAGCTCCATCAAGCTGTTGAACTGGAAAAATCCGCGTGAGCAATGGTTGAACACGCCATCCAGAATCACACGAAGCCCAAGCTTGTGCGCTTTCTTGACAAGCTTATCAAAATCCTTGAGAGTCCCCAAAACTGGGTCAATTTCAAAATAATCGACCGTATGGTAACGGTGATTCGAATTGCTCTTGAAAATCGGGCAAAGATAAACGGCATTCACGCCGAGCGACGCAATGTATTCAAGCTTTTCGCAAATGCCCGCGAGGTTTCCGCCGAACATGTTTTCACGGGTCGGGAGCGTATCCCAATCCACAAACTTCCCGACCGCCTTGTACTTTGCACTACGGCAAAAGCGGTCCGGAAAAATTTGATAGAAAACAGCGTCCTTGACCCAAGCGGGAGCGCTAAATCTTCCAGAGGGCACGGGACTTACGTTCTTCGACAAGTTTGTTAATCTCCGAAATCAAGCCCGCATTAGCTAGCAAGTCCTCGACACTGCACGGTGTGCGATATGTCCAGTTCTTGCCACCGACCGTTCCCGGAATGTTGACGCGTTCTTCCTTCGGGTCGCAATCAGAAAGCGAAGCCGAAAGTGCAAAGTAGTCCTGGATCGGCGGGATGCAGAACAAACTATTTGCAGTAAACACATGCGACAAGATGTCGTGCACCACCGGCGGCGTAAGTTTTTCAGGGGCAACGCCCGGCAAGCCCGCATGAGACCAGTAGAAGCCCTTGTCAAAATCAGGTTCTTCCCAGAGACCGCGCAAGGTCGAAGTGTCGTGGCAGCTCGTTGTGCAAACGGAGAGACGCGGATATTCGTCCATGCTGTAGTACGGAGAATACGGAACATTCCAGTTGCGGGCCCAGCGTTCAATACGCAACGACATGATATCGAGCTTCTTGAGCACAGTCGGCACGCAAGGCGGCACAGCGCCAAGATCTTCGGCACAAACGAGCATATCCGTTTCGTTGGCGAGTACAGACAAAAGCTTCATGGCATTCTGTTCCCAGAGAGCGTTCTGAGCCTGTTCGTTCTGGCCAATCAAATCGTGAAGCTTATCTTGTTCGTTCTGCGGGAGCGTAAAGAGCACCGGCTGGTTGTACCAGTACCAGTACGGGTAGAACGTATTTTCGTCACCCGTCGGGATAAATACGCGATTCCAGTAAACGCGGAGCATGGAATCCTTGACTTCTTGCGGTTCGTCAAGCGAAAGAATTGCGCGTTCCGACAAGTATTCCGGCTTAATGACAAAGCGGTCGAACTTTCCCGGCAAATTTTCAAAATACAGAGAGATAAGCCTGTCCGTTTCCTTGCCGAGGAACTCGCGCAACTGGTCCACAGAGAAGTTCGGACGGCGCAAATATTCAAGCGTTTCACGGTAGAAACCCGCATTGCGGAGCACGTCCCATGTAAGCGGGATGGACGGCTGGAAGCGGCCCAAGATACCCGTCGATTCAGATTCAGGAATTGCCCAGATGCGGAAGAATCCGAGCACGTGGTCAATGCGGTATGCGTGATAGAACTTGCTAGCCTGAGCCAAACGGCGGCGCCACCAGCCAAAGTCATCGGCTTCAAGCACATCCCAGCGGTAAGTCGGGAAGCCCCAGTTCTGGCCACCGTAGCTGAACATGTCAGGAGGTGCACCCGCGCGGTCGGCAAGCGAAAAATACTTGCGGTCAAACCACACGTCGGCGCTGTCTTCGTTGATGAGGATAGGCACGTCGCCCTTCAAGCGGAGCCCGAGCTTGGAGACTTCGTTCACGGCAGCGGTAAACTGACCTTCGGCAGTGTACTGCATCCAGGCTTGGAACAGCACGTCCCTGTAGTTTTTCATCCAGAGCTTATCGACATCGGCAGCGGAGGGATTCTGGAACTTTTTCCAGTCTTTCCAGCTAGCTTCGTTGTTCTGGGCCTTGAGCGTACAGTAGACGCAATAGGACTTGACCCATGAATTCTTATCAATCCATGCCAGGAGCTTCTTTGAAGACTTCAGGACGTCATACTGGTTATCAAAAATCTTGCGAAGGATGGCTCGCTTCCATGTGGTAATGCGGTAGTAGTCCACACGTTCAATTTCAGCGAACTGTTCACGCGCCTTTTCGATTTCATGTTCGAGGACGGTAGCGCCTTCAACGGACTGCACATTGATGAACACCGGGTTCAAGGCAAATGCGCTGCGAGCACTGTAAGGACTCGACTCGGAGCCAGTATCATTTACAGGCAAAAGCTGAATGATATTGAATCCGCAGAACTTTGCCCACTGGGCGAACGGAATCAAATCCAAGAATTCGCCAATGCCAATGCTGTGCTTGCTGTGAAGACTGAAAAGGGGAACGGCTACGCCGGTTTGAAAGGAAGTTAAATCACCATATCGCATGCTTCAAATATAACTCTAATTTTGTAAAAGATTCTTTTAAATTGCTAGCAAATAAAAAAAGGCTCGGAAACCCGAGACCAATTCTTATTCTTAATCGTTCTTTATAGAATTAAGCGCGCTTTGCGTACTTCTTAAAGCTCTTGATCAAGAGGGCGGCGAGAATGCAGTACATTATTTTGACTCCTTGTTTTTGACGGCGCCAATATTAACAAAGTTTTACTAACACGTCAAGGTATTTTAGTATATATTTCGCGACCTTCTTTTGACAAATAGTCAATACTAAAATGGAGTGCTGACCTTGAACGATTTTCGCCCTTAAAAAAAGCAAAGCCACGGAAAACCGTGGCATCGCGTTCGTTAGTTGGAGAGAGAAAAATCTTTTTTTGATTAAGCGCGCTTAGCGTATTTCTTAAAGCTCTTAATCAAGAGGGCGGCGAGAATGCAGTACATTGTTTTGACTCCTTGTTTTTGACGGCGCCAATGATAACAATTTTTTACTAACGTTTCAAGGGGGAAAAATATAAATTTGGGCAAATTTTTTGAAACGTGCATTTTGCAAATGTAAAAGCATGCGGGCGGGGCCCCATACTTAATCCCATCCTGGCCAAGCGCCAACCTTACGGCTCAGCAATGGGGCTGCAAGCAGCCCCGCTGCGTTCGCCTTTTAAGGTTGTGGCCGACGCTTTATTCTCTCGACGTTTTTCAGCTTTTTTTCATTTTAAAACAATATCCCGCAAATTCCATAAAAAGACTTATAGAACACAATTCTTGCGATTGTTCTATATATATTGCAATCTCCGGGGTGGAAATTTGGTAAATTATGAGCTATGAAACGATTTTTGCTTTTATGTCTCGGTTTAACAGCATTTGTAAGCGCAAAGCCATCTCTTCAAGTCGATAGCGACCGCATCGAAGCGGGTCAGACATTCAATTTGCAGTTCATCGTCCCGACACAGGAACTGCCGCAGAACAGAGGCGCGCTCCGCCTCGAAACACGCAATAACTTTAAGCTCCTCGGGCTCGACAGTGCCGATCAGGTGATGCGCCCGGACATGGACGATATTTTCAACTCGTTTTTCGGCGGTGGCGGAAGAGCCTACAAGGCACGCGTCTATTCCTTCAAGATTAAAGCCCCGAAAAAAACAGGTACACAAGACCTCGGAACGCTCACATGGATGATTAATGGCGAAGCCAACACCATCAGCAGCAAAATTCCGGTCAGCGTGCAGCGTTCCTATAACGACGACGCACTCGCCGTAAGCCTTACCCCGAGCAAAAAGTCCATTTACGAAGGTGAACAGTTTAGCGTCACCCTCAGCCTCCACACTTTTGAGCACTTCCAGGGCGGTCTCCAGGCTACCGACATGAGCACCGGCAACGATTTCATCGTCCACCGCAACGACCTCTCGAATCTGGATTTCAAGCCGGTCGAAGGCGCCCGCCGCGAAATGAAGGCATCCGCCAAATACGCATGGCTCAGCCCGACCAAGAACGGCACGCTCCAAATTCCTTCTTTCAAGTTCAAGTACACAAAGCTCGGTGAACCCAAAGTTGTCGAAGAAAAGAAGCAAATGGGCGGCATGTCGTTCTCGAGCCGCAGCGTAAAGCAGGAATCCATCGAAACGGAGACCTCCACCGCCCCGCTTTCCATCACCGTTCTCCCGCTCCCGACCGAGGGCAAGCCCGCCGATTTCTCGGGAATGGTCGGTAACTATAGCTTTAGCGCCAACTTTGACCGTACAAACCTCAAGGTCGGCGAAGCGTTGACACTTGCGATTAGCATCAAGGGCGACGGCACTCCGGGCACCATCACGGACCCGAAACTCCCCGACTTTAGCGAATTCCGCTCCGTCCCGCCCGAAAACAGTATCAACAAGAAGGTCAAGGGCAACAAGGTCATTACCTCGAAGGACATCAAGGTTTTCCTCTACCCGAAGAAAAAGGGAACTTTTGAAATCCCGGCCATTACATATTCCTGGTTCAACCCGGCTAAAAAGAAGTACGAAACCGCTTCGGCAGGCCCATGGACCATCGAAGTTGAAAAGAGCGACGCCCCCACAGAACCCGTTTACCAAGCTCCGGTTTCCGCAGGCACTGGCACCTCGGCTCCAGTCGTTCAAAAGCAAGAAATTGAATTTCTCGGCAGCGACATCCGCTTTATCCACCCGATTACGGACAAGTCCGAATCTAGCGCCCCGCACAGAAGCGTGCTCTTCTGGATTCTGTTTGCAGCAGCGATTCCATTCTACCTGATAGCAAACTTCGCCATCACGAGAAACCGCAAGCGCAACAGCAACACAGCACTCGTCCGCAAGGGCAAGGCAAACAAGCTCCTCAAAGAAAAGTTCGCTAACGCACGCGCCGCCCTCAAGAACGGCGACGGCAAGGCGTTCTTTGCAGCTCTAGAAAATGGCCTCATCGATTACCTCAGCAATTTGACAAACGTTGAATTCAAGGGTATGACCCGCCCACAAATGAAGCAGGAACTTTCAAAGCGCGGCGTCAAGGATGAAACGATTGAAGCCATCAACAGTTGGCTTGAAAAATGTTCGTTTGTACGTTTTGCTCCGGTCACAGCTTCGACCGAAGAACAGTCCCAAATGCTCGCAGATGTCGAAAAGCTCTGCGAAAGCCTCGAAAAACTCAAGTAGCGTCGGTAAAAACATGAAGAACTTTAAGCAGATTATTTTGACGATCGCCGCAGCGCTCTTCCTCACCTCCGCAGCAAGCGCCGCCGACAAATGCAACGGCCTCGAAGCCGGAACCAAGGCATATAACGAAAACGACTTTGAACGCGCGATTGACGAATGGCGTACATGCGTTGACGAAGGCATCGTCAATGCGGACCTCTATTACAATCTGGGTAACGCCTACTACCGCAGCGGCAAACTCGGCTTCGCCATTTTCTACTACAAGTCAGCACTCCGTTTGCACCCAAGCGATGACGATATCCAGCACAACCTAAATTTCGCCCAGACCAAGACCCGCGACAAGGAAGGTGACGAAGAAGAGAACCCGATTCTCGAAGGACTCATGGATTTGCACCACGCGCTTTCGCTCAAGAGCCAGATGAACATTTCGCTCGTACTCTTCTGGGCAATTGCACTCGTGATTCTCGCCCGCCGTTTCGTGAACGGTAGTCGCGGCAAGAACATCTGCACAGGCGTCGTGTTTGGCTTAAGCGTCATCCTCTGCACGATTGGCGCAAGCGCTCTTTACAAAATGTACACGCTCGAAACGGACATCACGGGCGTTGTGACCGCATCAAGCGCCGACGTGACAAGCGCCCCTAGCGACAAGTCGCAAACGCTCAACACGCTCTCCGAAGGCACAAGCTTCGAAGTTATCGGCGAACAAGGGAACTTTGCAGAAATCCGCCTCGGCGAAAAAATCCGCGGATTCGTGAAACTCAGCGAAGTCGGGATTGTGAAGTAATAAGCAAATATATGAACCCGAACGAAAAGGTCATCGCTCGCGACCGCGATCATTTGTTAGAACTCATCGAAGAAACCTTCGAAAAAGAAGGCAAGAACTGCGACTTGAGTTTTATCGACGTGTCGCAAGTGACTGACATGCACGATTTGTTTGCCGGGGAAGGTCCGATTCTTAATCTTGACACAGGTGAAGAGGAAGAACGGATCCCGTTCAATCTTGGCATCGGCAATTGGGATGTCTCGAACGTGACGGACATGAGTCACATGTTTAACGGTTCGAATTTCAACGGCGACATTAGTCGGTGGAATGTTTCGAATGTGGAAAAAATGGCATGTATGTTTGATGAGTCACTGTACAACGGGGATATCAGCAACTGGAATGTGTCCAAAGTCCAAGACATGATGGCAATGTTTAGGGAGTCCCAATTTACTGGCGACATCAGTCGCTGGGACGTGTCTAATGTTCGGAATATGAGAGACATGTTTAGAGGCTCTCTGTTCAACGGAGACGTTAGCGATTGGAACGTTTCAAATGTGACAGATATGGCTTACATGTTTTGCCTATCTCCATTCAATGGCGATGTCAGCCGTTGGAATGTTTCGAACGTGACGGATATGAATGCCATGTTCTCCGAAACTCCATTCAATGGGGATGTTAGCAACTGGGATGTGCATAACGTAACCAATATGATTTTGATGTTCGAACAATCAAAGTTCAATGGCGATGTTGGCAAATGGAATGTTTCGAAAGCTACAAATGTAGAAGGAATGTTCGAAAATTCCGCTTTGGAAAAAGCAGGCAAACTCCCCGCCTGGTACAAAAATTTTCGTATCTAGCGTCTAAAAACTACACAATCTGGCCGCCGCCAAGAACCATGTTGCCATCGTAAAAGACGGCACATTGCCCCGGAGTCACGGCAAAGAGCGGTTCGTCAAAGACGGCGACCGCCTTATTTGTATCGACGATGGTAATTTCGCAGCCAACCGCCCGCTGTCGGTAACGCACCATGCCTTCGGCGCGGAACGTCGTCCCGACCTCCCGCGCACCGCCGTGCCATTCGCAGTTCACCATTTCCACGCGGTCAAAGCAGACCGACGACTTGTCGCCCGTCACCAGAATATCGCCCGTTTCCGGGTCCACATGCTTTACGAACGCAGGCACACCAATCGCCACGCCCAGACCTTTGCGCTGACCGACCGTGTACTTATGGAACCCATCGTGCGTATTCCACACCTTGCCCTTTTCATCCACGAAGCGGCCCGGGCGCGTCATCTCGCCAAAACGGTCCTTCAAAAATTCAGTGTACTGCGAACCGTAAATATCAAAGCAAATGTCCTGGCTGTCGCCCGTCTTCGCATTCACAAAACCGTTCTGTTCGGCGATTTCGCGCACTTCACTTTTCACATACGTTCCAAGCGGCGTAAGCACATGATTGCGGCGTTCATCGGGAACCCAGAACAAAAAGTAGCTTTGATCCTTGCCTGGGTCGCGACCGCGCAAAAGCCTGCGGATGCCATTCACGTCTTCGATGCGCACGTAATGCCCTGTCGCCAAGAATTCGGCGCCGAGCGATTTGGCGTAATCCATCATCCAGCCGAACTTGATAAAGCGATTGCAGTAGCAACAAGGGTTCGGCGTACGCGCATGCGAAAAGTCCGCATGACAGCGTTTCAAGACTTCACCCGTAAATGCGTCGGAGCAGTTCGCCACGTGATGTTCGATACCGAGCTTTTCGGCAATCATCTTTGCACGGACCACGCTCGGATCATTTTCGGCATCAAAGGCGCCATCGACATCGGGCAAAACGCGGAGCGTCACGCCCACGACTTCATAACCCTGCTGTTGCAAAAGAAGAGCGGCAACGGACGAATCCACGCCACCGCTCATGCCGACTGCGACTCTAGTTTTAGACATGGCGCAAGCGCTCCTAGTCAAATCTCAGCATCAACGCAAGTTCGAACTGGAGAATCTGACGCATGTGAGCCGTTTCGTCATCCAGCTTTTCGTAAATCTGCCTGTATTCGATGTACGAACTCAGCGAAGCCATCTTGTTGAACGTGTAAGATGCACTCGGACGGATAAACCATTCATGCGTTCTTGACGGAACCGTGCGGTAATTCAGTTCAAGCTTCGGCTTGTAAGCCACGAAAGGCTCCACGCCAGAATCATAGTGCCACTGCACAAAGACTCCGTCCGTACCGGATTCCTTGTTCATCATGTCGTAGCCCTGCACAGGTTCATATTCCTTGCGGATAGTCTTCTTGTAATCGTAACCGGCAGTGAGCTTCAAGTCGATATCGTTCTTGAGCTTAAAGTACCACTTCCAAAGCTGGAAGCCCTTATCAAGCTTCAACGGATACGAAATAGAGATGTCATCACCAACGTTAATGGCAAAATCGTTATAGAGCGATGTGTGCATCCACGGGGTTTTCAAGAAGTAGCTTGTCGTATCTCGACATTCATCGTCGTCATCACGCGGGAAGCACGGATTAGAAATGACTTCCTGCTTCGGGCGACGATCCGTCGATTCAATCTTCAAGCGCACGCTGTTTTCGATGCGCAAGTTGTTCTGCGTCAAGAAAGACACTCGAATAAGCGGGTTGAAGTTCAAGACCTTCGCCCAAGAATCTTCGGCACTCTGGAACGGGCGTTTTGTCACAGAACGGCTATAGTCGAAACGGCTATTCAAGCTCACGCTACGGAAGCTGTTGAGCAAAGAGACCTTCTGGGCGATATTCGGAATGGCAATTCCAATGCCAAACTTCGGGAGAAGAGTCGTCGTATCGATATACAGCGGGTATTCACGAGACTGCGCAAAGTCCTCTTTCCACTGGAAGTCTGTCGAAACAGAAATATCCCAGAACGGCAAGGTAAAGCCTGTAGAAATCTGCAACGAACGCGATACCGCATTACGGAAACTTCCCTGATAAACAAGCGTATCCACATTCTTGTTTCTGTACTGGGCAAAACCGGTAAAATCATCGCGATCGGTCAGTCCCATATCGCCCGTCATGATATTCCAAAGACCACGGCTGCGGTATCCATTACCCAGACCCAAACCGTAAAGGTAATACTGGAACGGGGTCACGCCTTGTTCTTCGTACAATTGGGCAAGAGTAAAGTTTTCACCGATAGTGTTTGTACTTGCATTCCAGTTGAACTTGATTTCACGCCACTTGAGCTTATTCAAAGCGCCCGACACGGCGTTGTCTTTTCCGAACAGGTTTGCAATTTCAATAATCTTGAGCGTCGGAGTAAACTCGAAACGGTTCGTCTGCGAAATCGTCCAGTAGTTTTTTTCGACATTCGACGGATCGAAGAAATCGAAATCATCCGGAATCGTCTTCTGCTGGTTAAAGTCAGAAGAGAACTGCATATTGAACGGAAGGAACGGAATCAGCTTCGGGTTAAAGTTGATCCTGAACTGCTGATTTCTAGAACGTTCGTTACGGAGAATACCATAGGCACGTCCATATTCGCGATGCCCCACGCTATCGACCTTGTAGAACGAAGTCGTGTCATAGCGGATTTCATAGGAATCCGGATTCTGCATGTCAATCGCAAGTTGCTTGCCATTCGCATCCGTCTTTGCAATCGTATCCGTCGGAATAATCACAAGGCTGTCTCGAGACACATAAACCTTTCTGTCGGAATGGTCATGGTCAAAGATATAGCCACTAGCAAAGAGACCACCTTCATCAAAACTAAAGAAGTTTTCCTTGGTAAAGCCTTCACGGTCGCCGCCACCAAACATGTCACGCCTGATGTTTACCGCATAGTTCACAGAAAGGAACGAAAGGATGTTCCAGCGCATATTCAACTTGTGGTTGAGTTCTGCGGTATAGGTGACCACCTTATCGACCTGCGGTTCCACAAAGTCCGGATCGCGGGTCTGGTTCACATAGCGCACGTAGTTAAAGTCAAAGAGCGTCACATCAAACGTTTGCGGCCACGGTTCAAATTCCGTTCTCGAAAGATCCTTGAGCCAGGAATACTTGGCAAGACCTTCGAACGGTTTGAACTTGAACATGCTAAACGTACCCAGCTTATACTCGATCAAAGTGTGGTAGGAGTATGTGGAGTCCGCCGATGTCGTGGAGCGGCCTTCAGACTGGTGGTAAGAATAGCTCAATGCCGGACGTTCCAAGAATGCCTGAGAGAAGAATTCAGCAAGCTTGGATTCACGAGCCTTGTAATCCTTATGATAGCTGACGCTAAAGCTCAAGTCCTGCTCATAGGATTCATAACCCTTGGATTCCGCATTATCCCTTAAGCGATTTTCTTCATCATCAGAATCTACAGCAAGGTCTCCCTGGAACATATCCCCAGTCAAATCGACAAAGCTGCTCTTCCTAAGCATCATGTCGTCTGTCGGCTTCATGTACGGACGCTTGGTAGAGCTATGGTAGCCAAACGACATCGGAATATGGTATCCGAGAGAATCATTCAAGAACTTGTTAAGGGCAATAGAAATGTCAGCCGAAACATCGAGCTGGGAGGCTGCTTGAGCAGGATCCGGTTTCGGAGAGCGTCCAGAATTGGAAAGCGTTGCAAAATCGCCATCCTGATAGCGTACGGCACCCGAAAGCGAAATGAAGTCTGCAAAATTGACCTGACCGTTCACACGGGCGGCATACCCCCATTCCGTATCCATTTCAGAAAGACGCAAATCATTGATCCAGAATTGTCCCTTCAAGTCATTCGGAGAAGCAGACGAATCAGCGATAATAACAAAGCGAATCCAGTCCACCTTCGTAATAGACGGATTACCGACCAAGCGGAGCACTTCTTCTCTATTTCCATCCAGCTTTTTCACCACAGGTTCCAGATACGGCGGGTGGCGACCACGCTTCAGATCTGAGAAGTCCGTCAAGTTCATCGCAAAGGCGTTGTCAAGCCAGTTCTGTTCATGGCAATCCTGCTGGCGGCTCGGATCGCAAGACGACAAGTCCAAATTGACCGGGCGGAAACTCCATTCATAAAAGTCCTTGGAACCGTCGATAGAGCCCTCACCGAATTGCAAGGCGAAGCGAACCGGCACTTTTTCAGTCTTCGATTCAGCCTTGTTTTCGTAGTGGATTTCCATCTTCAGAGACTTATACGTCGAGAAGTTCTTCGTGTCCGTTTCGAACAGGCGTGTCACCCCCACTTCCTGACCAGGAGTCAAGTTATGGTAATCGAGCACAAGAGCCGTTTCCTTGAGAGGTGCGTTCGAATCGGCATCGCGTTCCGTCACCGTATTCGGGGACTTGTAATACGTTTTTGCATTTTCGCGGTTGTTAATCGTCGAAACCTTGATGTAGGTCGTATCGCGAGTCACAACAGATTCAGAGATGCGGTTTTCGACACCATTGACTTCGACAATCTGGGAATTTTCAGAAGAAGTCGTGCGATAAAGGTCTGCGACAGAATTTTCTTCCCAAGCATTGCCCAGCACACCAAGGCTTACAATCTGCACCTTCGCTTCGGCAACACCAGGATTCAGCCTGCCCAACCACAGACGCGTAAACTGGGATTCTGCAAGAATTTCCTTATAACTGTTTCCGGTCGGCGAGACAATCGTATCGTACTGGTTAAGAGGAATGCGCCACTTACGCCAGCCATTTCTGAGTTCTTCGAAATCGCCTTCCGTATTCGACAAGTCGATGCGGTAACGGACAAAGCTAATGTCCTTATCGAGAGAACCGTTCCTATTGATATCTTCGGTATCGTAAGAACGTTCACCCAGGTTGTTTTCTGTACCGTTGATATTTACAGGCGGGTCACTTTCTTCGTCCAAATCCTTGAAATCGTCACGGGCGATATCCCTTGTCGCGGCATCGATATTCGTAGAATTGTATTCGGCACCTCTACACGGAGAAACGCGGCAATCCCAAACCATTCTGGTTTCATCAGCACCCGTTTTTTCATCAAGACCGCGGTCATGCTGTGCCGTTGTCATACCGAGCTGGTTTTCACCGTTATACTCACCATTCGGAGCATAACCGCAAATCGAAAGGTCTTCGCTGATAAGACCCAAGTCGATAAAGATGGAACCGGAATTACCACGGGCGACAACTTCAATGTACTTCAGTTCGCTCATGTCCTGATAGTAAGAACTATTCGGACGCATGATACCGCCCCAGGAATTACCCATCAAGTTGTCGTTCGGACGCAAAGTCAGCTTGAGCACGGTCAAATGCTGGTTATCGACATCAGAATTACCGACGCTCGGATAAATGTACTTGTACAGCTCCGTATTGTTGCTATGCCAGATAAATTCACCCTGGTGCTTGTAGTCCTGGCTTTCGATATACGTTCTGTTATCCGAAGCAACACCGCCCGGAGGAGAAGCCTGATACCAAGAAAGTCTAGACAACGGATACACAAGACCTGTCGATGTCGATTCAAAATCTTCGACAAGGGCGGTCTGCGTCTTGCTGGTATTTGCATTGTGACGGCTACCGGCAAATTCCGCTTCAACACGCCAGTTCGATGCTGCAGTTGTCTGAATACCCGGAATGGCATTAACCAAGTCCGTAAGCGCCTGTACAGAATCCTGCAAGCGGATGTTAAATCCCCACAAGAAGCTGGAATACGGTTCATTGCCAAGAGTCGGGACTTCAGCAGTCGTGCTCTGGCTTCTGTAAAGGGCTGTAATGCCAAACACAGAACCCGCACCAAAGCCATACAGATCCAAAGGCAATTCCGCACGGGCGCCCAAGAGCAACTTGTTGTCCACTTCGAACATCGGTTCGCATTCGAACTTGACCTTGATTTCCTTGTTCGGGTCAAGGGCGCGTTCACTCAAAAGTTCAATCTGTCCAAGCTCGTAGTTGACTTCGTAGTCCGTACCACGGATAAGCGTTGTAGAACCGGCAGTCACCTTTTCAGAACCCGGAGAAATATCCATGCAGCTACCGCTATTGACAGAGTAGCTCGAATTCGGATCACGCACGCTAATCATGGAATTACGGCGTTTACCGACAGACTCAAAATAGAACTGGCTCGTGTATCGGTTCAAGTTATAGACCGGAAGCGTATAGAGCTGCGCCATCGTGGCGCTAGAATCCAAGTTGCGCAACGGTTCCAAGCAGTTTGCACGGGCACGGACAGCGGCGTTTGCTCCCGAATATTCCGATAGCGGTTTACAGGGCAACCACATTTCACCAGTATAGCTACCCGAAGCATCCTTCGTAAAGATTGTCGCATCGTTGATCAGCGGGGTTCCCGAAGTCGTATCGGCAAGCCCAAGTGTTTTCAAATATGAACCCGAGATGCCAGACTTGTTCTTCATGCGGAGCACAAAGTTGTTCGCACTCGCATCCGAAATGCCGATGGAATAGACATTACGAAGCATCAACTTGTCAATATCCGTAAGTTCGCTCAGCACGGCATCCCACTGGATAAGCACGGCTTCGCCACCATCGCGCAACATCTTGCCCTTGCGGCTTTCGTTACTGTAGTTTGCCGCCACAAGCGTATTGCGGTTGACGCCATTAATCTTCACAATACCCGTTCTTGAATCGTAGGTAAATTCAGTAGACGGGATTTCCACCATGCGGTCTACAGTTTTTGTGATTGTCTTGCCTTGCGGGGTCGTATAAACAACATTGACATTCTTAATGACATTGTCAGAAGTGTTTAAAGCGCTTCTCTTATAAAGCTTCAAGTCCGTGACTTTATAATTCGAAACGGAACGGCCCAAAATAGCGGCATCGACATACTTGCTCCTCGCCTCTTGGTTCAAGAAGTAGTAGCGGTATGCAAGGAACTGTTTATCCGTCACCTGGAATTCAGTCGTCGATTCATTTGCCTTGATGGAATACTCTTCCTGTTCGCCACCATCCTGAGAGGCAATCGTCGTGAGTTTCCAGTCACCCAGTTTCCAGTCCGCCTTGATACCGAAAAGCCCCTGGTGATTTTCTGAGTAACCCGTAAATTCCGTACCAGTCAAAGACAAGTTCGTCGTACCCGCTTCGACACGCTGCAAAATGTAATCTTCAAATTCGCCCTTGAACGATTCTTCGTAAACGACGCGGACTTCGTTTTGCGAGCCAAGACCTTCATCGACGTTCTTGATTTCGACCGTGATGTAAGGACCGATCTTACCTTCGACCATGAAGCTCGGATTGTAGTCCAAGGACGGAGACGGCCACAAGCTCGTCTTGGTGCTGCCCTCGGCATCGTCCTTTTCGCCATAGCCCTTGAAGCGAACATCCATAGAACCCTTGAGCATGAGCTTCGGCTTGTTGAAGCCAAAGTCCTTCATCCACGCAGGCATGTTCACCGGAATCGTGATGTCAAAAACGGAACCCGTTTCAGGAGCTTCATAACCGCCATCGTTCTGACCGACAAGACCATTGAGCCACAAGCGCTTGCGACCCACATCGTACATGTCCGAAACGTAGTCTGCCAGTTCCGGATAATGCGATGTCCAGAGAACCGTCGTATCCGTACGGGAAACCGTATTCACGCGTTTTTCGGTCACATCGATTTCGCGAGTAGCCACATCGATGTCATGAGCAAAGATTTGCCCTTTCGACGTATTCATCAATCCCGAACGCATGCCAATGCCGCCCATCGGGAGGAGTCCGTCTAGCGGAGATGTAGACTTCGGAACCGGGATATACTTAATCGCCGGGGTCCATGCATCCATTGATTCTTCGGAAACCGATTCTGCAGGAGTTTCTGCACTTGAGACCGTACGCGGCGGTGTTACCGATTCAGACTTCGGAGCTGTAGCCACAGACGTCAAAGACTTCACTGAAGCAGAAGACAAAGACTCCTTGACGACAGAAGAAGAGGACGGGACATTAACACTTGATGAAGACGAGGACTTCGCAACACTCGAGCTGGATTTCGGAGCAACCGCACTCGATGCAGGCTTAGACGCGTTAGAAGCAATAGCCGATGATTTAGGCGCCTCAGCACTTGATGCAGGAGCAGATGCAGACGAAACCGCCACAGACGGTTGAGACTGAGGCTTGGATGACGTAGCGCTTGATACAGGCGCACTCGAAGACGAAGCTACAGAAGCGGTCGACTTCGGGGCAGGCACATCCTGGAAAAGTTCATCGTCAAAAAGAGATTCATACGAGCTAAGCGTTCCATCTTGAGACCAGACGGAACCCACAGCCACAATGCTGCTTGCAGCAAAACCCCAGAGGGCAGATTTTAAAGACTTTCTAAAACGCAACGGTGTACAAAATACAAAAACGGGACGTTCAAAATTACCACCGATAACATAGAAAAAAAGAAACGCACCCATTTTAGAGGTGCGCTTCAAAACCGGATTATAGACCCTATTTAAAGGATAAACTAGAGGAATACTTCAATGCCACCGCGGCACTTTTCCCAAGCCGGATTCTTCTTGCACAAGAGTTCAATCATCTTGTCGTAAGTAGCCGTATTGGAGAAGCCCTTCCACAAGCGACGTTCCACAGATTCACCGGAATCCTTGTCGATCGTCGTAATGGTATCGTAGTAGGCGGTGTTGTCCTTGAATTCAGAAATCAAGATGTTCTTCAAGTCGTCCGTATAGATGCGGGAGGCGTACTTGAGGATGGAATCGTTGAAGTTGAGTTCGTTTTCAACAAGCCATTCGAAGTCCTGGATCGGATTGCCGTAGATGAGCCAGTGACGGAGTGCGAGAGCGACCACGAGGTCCTTCACGGCACTGCGGAAGATGAACTTGTCTTCGAGGCGGCCATTCCACGTGATGCGGGTCAGCGGGTTATCGTCGTTAGCTTCGATAGACACGCCCTTACCCGGAGTGACCTTGCGGATCTTGATCGGGAGACGGCTAAGGAGCTGCCATGCCTTCGTGAAGGCGATGGTCTTACGGACAAAATCCTTTTCCTTCTCAGGGGCAACGCGCACAAACGCACCGAAGCAGCGCTGGTAGAGCGTTTCCTTATCGAAAATGCAGTCGCTGGAGCGGCATTCGCTGAGCTTGCCATCCATCATGAAGAGGGTCTTTGCAAGTTCCGGGCGCATGCGGACTTCGAGCTTACGGGTACGGGCCTTGAGACGGACACCGTCCTTATAAACGTAGGTAAAGCCTTCTTCCTGGTAACGCTGCCAAATGAAGAACTGCAAGTCGTCTGCAGCACGCAGATGGTAGCTGAACACCGGGTTCTGGCGGTTGTTAGCCATGGTCACCTGGTTCAAGAAGTTGTCGGCGCCCTGGTACGGCACAACGACCTTCACGAGCACCTGCGGATTCACCGGATGCTTGCTCTTCTTGGCATACTGTTCGTACGTGAAGAGGGACTGGGCACCGTTAATGATCTTCGGGCGTTCAATGAAAAGCACCTTCTTGCCATCGCGTTCCTTGAGGCGCAGGTCGTCACCCGTGAGGGTCATACCGTTGTGGAGGAACGGGAAGTCATCGACGTTCACGTTCTTGTCGTCATTCCTTTCCATGGTCTGGAAGGCATCGATAAGAGCGGCGTTCGTATGAGTGAGGTTACCGAGGTAAGTACGGATGTTAGAGCTAACGATAGCCATGTTGTGCTTGGTCTTGAGGCGCTTACCAAGAGCAACGTGGTAGTCAAAAATTGTGCGGATCGGGCAGAAGCCGAGGAAAAGCTCGCCGTGATCAGAAGTGAGGTGGAGCGGTTCGGAGTCCATCTCGATTTCAAGCTTGTCATCTGCGCTACGGAAGTCACGAGTCAAATCGTCATGTTCTGCAATGATTTCAAGCTTTGCCTTGACGTCCGTCTTCCAGAGCATGAGCTTTCTGCGCATGTCCTTGAGCGTGCGTTCAAGTTCGGAGTCCGTGATATCGCGGCTTGCGCGAGTGCGGAGCACCGTAATTTCAAGGGTTTCCATGTACGGACGGCTTGCAGGGGCGTTTTCGTCTTCTTCGGTTTCTTCGTCAGTGATCTTATTGACAGCCCACGGATCAGCTTCTTCACGAAGCGAGAGGAAGAACGGATTGGTCGGATCGCTAGTGCGGAACACGGCTATCTGGAGTTGCTTCAAGTCGGCGTTCAGGTGAGCGACAACCTTTTCGAGCGGAGTATCTTCGTCCAAAAAGATGAAGAATTCCATAAAACCCTGTGAATATTGGAAGCCGTGGAAGCATCCATTTTCATCTAGGTTCAGATGCCGGAGTGCCTTGATTCTATCGTTCGGGTCGTTAGGGTTCAAGCTTAAGAGGCTAGCGACAAATGCTAAGCGGCGTTCCTGCGATTTTGTTAGTTCCATTTTTTCCTCAATAATTACACTGCAATACCAATATACAATATTATTATATATTGGAGTATTCCGTAATTCGCACCCTAAAAATAGTTTCAAATCATAGTATTTGCGTGCAAAAAAGATAAAACATTCAATTTTTTTTTATAATTTAGCAAAAACTCAGTGCTCAAATGTGTAAAAATCTCATTTTTTACATTTTTTTTTGTCGACTTTACGTTTTTTCTAACAAAAAAGCTATGATTTAAACATTAGGAGCTTTTTATGAATTTACTAGATGTTATAGCCAAAGCGAAAGCTGAAAAAGCAAAGACTCTCGACCTTTCCCAGAAAGGCCTTCGTCTGTTGCCCCCTGAACTTTTTGAAATCGAATCGCTCGAGGAACTCAACCTCGACCGCAACATGCTCGTCGAAATTCCGGACGACATCGGCCTTCTCAAGAACCTGAAGAGCCTCTCCGTGAGCGAAAACGACCTCATGGAACTGCCGGAATCCATCGGTGAACTTACAAAACTTGAAAACCTCTACCTCGGTTACAACAGCCTTTCGGATCTTCCGGAATCTGTGGGCAAGCTCGTGAACCTCCAGACGGTGAACATTGCCAAAAACCAGCTCCTCGACCTGCCGCTCGAAGTGGGCAACTGGAAAAAGGTCGTCAAGTTCTCCCTGCACGACAACATGCTCTCCGAAATCCCGCCGACCATCGGCAAGATGACGAGCCTCGTGAAGCTCTACCTCGACAACAACGAGCTCACGACGATCCCGGCAACGCTCTCGCACCTCGAGAACCTCGAAATTCTCATGGTCTCGGGCAACCGCCTGGGCGCCATCCCGTCGGAATTCAGCAACCTGAAGAGCCTGCGTGAACTTGTGCTCGACGCAAACCAGCTCGCCACGCTCCCAGAAAGCCTTGCCGAATGCGAAAACCTCAAGACGATTTCCGTCATCGAGAACCCGATGGAAGAAGGCATTCCTCGCGTGCTCCTCGACAAGAAGGGACTGAGCATCGACCAGTAGCGGCTTCGCCGTACAAACGATCGAAGGATAAAGTCATGTTTCTCCGAATAATTCTAGCTGCTACGCTCTTGAGCTTACTCGGATGTTCGGACTTTATCCATCCGGTCAAGAGCACGCCTGAGCCCACAGAATATTCTTTTAACTACTGGCTCCTGCAAAAAGTATATCTGTACGAGGACGAGCTTACCGACTTGTCCCCAAACGGGGATTCCGATTCCATTAAACCTCAACTTTACGATCTTCTCAAGGACCCGTTTACCACATACGTTCCCCCCACCAAAAGTGAAGAACGAGCCACCGCCATCAATACAAGTCTTGTAGTAGGCGGCGATGTCGGGATGCGTTATTTCTACAACGAAAATCTGGATTACCCGATTATCATCACGCGAGTCTACCCCAAGAGCCCCGCCGGCAGAGCTGGCGTTCCAAGATACGGTCGCATCATCAGCGCAAACGGGATCGACCTCTCTGGAGAAGCTAAAAAAGTTAAAGCCGTTTACGATTCGGTTTTAAGTTATAGCAAAAACATAGACCTCGTCGTCGCACAGAATAACGACACCAATTTGTACAAGCTCGAAAAAGAAACCGTCTACGCACCTACTGTCTTTGTCGACACGGTAGATAGCAAGACCGCAAAAAATTCCTCCGGAATCATCTTCATTACAATTGAAGGATTTAAGCCGACAACGGCAAACCAAGATAGCGGCACATACGGGGAACTCAAAGCATACCTCGACTCCACCGGCTCTGACAAACGAATCCGTGTACTCGACCTGCGAGGGAATCCCGGTGGTCACGTGAACCAGTGCCTTGCCGCAGCAGACCTGTTCGTAAAACAAGGAACACTATCGACAAGACGTCAGCGCTCTCTCGACGCCGACGGTGAAACCAAATATACAGTATCGTCGATTAAAGCTAAAGCAGGCGACCCCGGAGAATCCGGCAAGTACATCATCTATGCCAATGGCGGCTCCGCCAGCTGTGCCGAAATATTTATCGCCGCAGTGACCGAAACGACAGACATTCCATTCGTCGGGAAAAAGACTTACGGAAAGGGCATCGGACAGACCAACTATTTCACATACGCAGGCGGGCTGGCGACAATAACCAATTTCGAATTTTTGACACCCAAAGGAAATTCCTACCACAAAAAAGGAATCTACCCCAAATACGAATGTGACAATGTAGCAGACCAAGATTGTGCCATCCAGTATGCCAATAAGATTTACGGCTCAAAAAGTTCCAAGCAAGAAAACGCGCTTACCAAGCCATCCTATGAATTTGTATATTACAACAAAGATAATGCGATTTCGGAATTTGAGGGAGGCTCAATCATATGGGAAAATTCAAGCCATTACTTAGACGCGTTCAAAAAGTCTCAGCATTAATTTGTTTAGCAATAAGCTCTTTTTGCGGCATCAACCTTACCGCTTGCACTTCAGAAAACAGTTCTCCGTCAGGCACCAATTATTACACGCCCACCGTTTCCCGAGAATTTTTATACAACTATTACCTCCTCTTCTACCATTATAACGATAAGGATAAGTACCTAGGCAAGCCAGAAGACTATGTGGGCAAACTTAGCGAAGAGCAGGAAACCGCCTTGTCCCAAAAGGGTATTCCATGGGATTATTTCGACCTTTATTACATGTACGCGCAAATGAACGATCCTTATACGTATTATTTGGATCCAGCCCATGCCGTAAGCAGGATTGAAAACTTTTATAATTCCGACAAAATATTCGGTTCTGGCTTTGAACTTGATTCAACCTTGATTTCTGAAAAATATGTCATCAAAAAAGTTATACCCAGTTCGCCTGCAGACAAGGCGGGGATAAAGGTCGGTGACGAGATTACAGCAATCGAAGGTATCGCCCCCACAAAGGAACTCATATACCGCAGGCTTTCCACGGATTATGAAGGCGAAACCATTACCTATACAATCAAACGCGATTCAACGACATTGACAATCCCCGTTGTACTCGCCACGTTCTTGTCTCCAACAGTCGAGCTGTCGTTCAAGGATTCCATCCCCATTATCAAAATTTTGGAATTTGTCCAAACCACATCAAACGAGCGCGGGACATACGGAGAATTTATGGATTACCTCCAGGCAACGCAAAACTACAAGTCTACCATTCTTGACCTTAGAAATAACAGAGGCGGCAATCTGAATCAATGCGTAGAAATGACGAAAGTCCTACTTTCCAAAGGCGATACGGCGATAAACATTATTCTTTCAGATGCTGACACCATTAACAAAAGGCAAATTAAGAATACAATAACAGCCGTTGCAACAGACGATGGATTTGCCAGCAACCGTTATTTTGTAATTCTCGCCAACGGCATGAGCGCAAGCTGCTCTGAAACCATGATTGCAGGCATTGTCTCGAACAAGAAATTCCCAGTTATCGGAACAACCACTTACGGAAAAGGCATCGGGCAACATATCATTGTGACCCCATCTTACTCATACGTTTCAATCACAGATATGAAAACCTATGACAAGAACATGGTCAGTTTCCACAAAGTCGGAATTGTCCCAGACTTCGTCATCAGCGACAACGAGCAAGCCTTAGAAAAAGCAATTGAACTCGCGAAAGCGAAAAGCTTCATTCGTATCGCGGGCTATGGAACCGAAAATACAGGGCATTTTGCCAAAGCAGCTCTCGAACCCGACTCTATGCCGGGATTCTACCTGCTGCCCGGAGAACATATTCAGTAGGAATTACTTCAGCACGCGCATACGGACCATGACGTCCGTATCGTTCACCTTGACCGCCGGCGAAGCAAGCGTAAGCTCAATTTCCTTGCGGATATCAGCCACCTGCTTTTTGAGGCGGGCCATACGATTGCCTTCGAGCTTCGGCGTTGCAATCATCGTCTTCTTTGCCGGGTTCATCCAGTTGCCACGATTGTCCTTGAAGCCCAAGTGCAAATGCGGACCTGTGCTGCGGCCAGTAGACCCCACCTTACCGATAACCTGACGCGGAGCAACCTTCGCGCCGACATTCACGCCACGCACGGAGAGGTGCATGTACCAGCTTTCTGTATTGTCCCTATGGCGGATGGCAATCTTATTACCGCTCAAGTCATCGTAGCCAGAAACCGTCACGACACCAGCAGCGACCGCATAAACCGGAGAACCCTTGGGGCTACCGTAGTCGATACCGTGATGCACTGTGCGACGCCCCGTAATCGGGTGGATGCGGGCACCATAAGGGCTTGTGATATGTAAACGGTCGAGCGGGTAACGGAGACCTTCGAAAATGAGCGCCTCGCCCTTTTCTGTGTAATGGGCATTGAAGGTACTCTTCGGATCCGGGTCTTCATAGCGGAAAGCTTCGTGATGACCAACGGTATGTCCGTCAAATTCAGCGTAAAGCACCTTGCCACTAATCCAGATGGAATCCTGATAGAACTTTTCTTCGAGCAAGATGCGGAACTTGTCGCCCGGGCGAGCTAGCTGGAAAGAGACCTTGCACTGCAAAACGGCGCTCACGACGCCAACCATGCGCCCAGGAATACCGACCTTGTGCAAAATGCCGCTCAGCGTGCTCCCGTTTTCCAAAGCGCCTTCAAAAACGGACTGACGGATTGTTACCGGCTTGTCGATACGGCTGTAAGTAAAACCAGAATCGGTCTTGCTCAACATGTGGACCGTTGCCGGGTTCGGAGCAAAGCGGAAACGCTGGACATCGCCTGCAGTATCAAGAGCGGCATAGAACACCTGGCCCACACGGAGTGCCGAAAGTTCAACGGAGTCCTGCAAGGCAATCACAATCTTGCCACGTTCCTTTTCATTGATGTTCATGCGGTAAAGCACCTGGAAGAGTCCATCGCCAGCACGGACCGTGTCGTTTTTCACAAGCCACTTCGAAGTCTCGCCCTGAGCTTTGGCAATCAGCGCTTTCAAGGAATCTGCGGCAGCTTCGAGCTTTGCATTTTCTTGCTTTAAAGCATCTATTTTTTCTTGTTCGTTACATCCGGTAAGTGCAATCGCAACAACACACAGTAAAAAGAAAATTCTGGACATAAACACCCGCTCTTAAAATTTCAAAAGCAAAGATAAAATTTTTTACACCACCAACGAGATGGCGATCCCGCCCCGTCCCCATTCGCGGATCATGACCACATAAGAGCTGAAGCTCTAAGTGGTCAAAGAGAACATGTCCGGGGTGACAATAAAGCAAAAATGACAGCGCAAAAAAATACCCCGCGCGGGTGGGCGCGAGGCATTCAATTTCAAGCGAAATGCTTAAGATTACTTGGCAGCCTTCTTAGCAGCCTTCTTCGGTTCCGGCTTAGCCTGTTCTGCCGGCTTTTCCGGAGCGATAACTTCGAGAAGTTCCATTTCGAACTTGAGGACAGAGTTACCCGGGATAGCACGGTTGCCACGCGGACCGTAAGCGAGATCGCTCGGGATCCATGCGACGACCTTTTCGCCAACCTTCATGAGCTTGAGCATTTCCGTCCAGCCAGCGATAACGGCAGTGACCGGGAATTCAAGCGGCTGACCACGGTCGACAGAGCTGTCGAACTTGGTGCCATCGAGGAGCGTACCGGTGTAGTGGACCTTGACCCTGTCTTCGTCCGTCGGGGTTGCACCCTGACCTTCAGTAATGATCTTGTACTGGAGACCGCTCTGCGTGGTCACGACACCTTCAACAGTCTTGTTCTGAGCGAGGAAAGCTTCACCTTCAGCCTTGTTCTTTTCGGCAGCGAGGCTGTCTTTCTTCATCTTTTCAGCCTGACGGTCAGCAGAAAGCTTGTTGAGCGTTTCCATGACGATGGAGTCGTTCATCAAGAACTTGGCAGAATCGCTATTGTAGCGTTCCTTGAATGCCTGGATGAAGAGATCGAGATCGAGATCGATGGAATCGCGAGTCACGAGCTGGAAACGAGCCTGGTTACCAAAATGAGCACCGAGAGCGTAGCTGTACTTGTCCTTTTCAGTCACAAGCGAGGTCTTTTCGGCAGATGCTGTTTTGCACGGTTCGCAACCCGTCATAAGCATGGCAAGAGCGCCAGCTGCAACAATCAATTTAGTCTTCATTTTTATCCTCTATGAAAAATAGACTTCCTTAAAATAGTAAAACAAACCACATAAAGCTTACAATAATTTTCTTTTTACCTTTACATTTAGTATATTTTCCGCTGTCAATTAAACTATCAGGAAATATTATGTGCGGAATTATCGGATATAATGGAAAAGGGGAAGCTTTACCGGTCCTCATCGAAGGGCTTAAGAAAATGGAATACCGAGGCTACGATAGCTCAGGTGTTGCCGTCATCGAAAACGGACAAATCAAAGTTGTCCGTGCCTCCGGGAAAATCAAGGCTCTCGAAGACAAATTAAAAACCACCCCGATTAAGGGTTCCATAGGCATCGCCCACACGCGCTGGGCCACCCACGGCGCCCCCACTGAAACAAACGCCCATCCACACACAAGCTATGATGGAAAGATTTCGATAGTCCACAACGGCATCATCGAAAACTACGCAAGCCTCAAGGCAAAACTCATCTCCGAAGGCATTGAATTCAAGTCTGAAACCGATACCGAAGTCGTAGCCCACCTGATTGCCCGCTATTATAATGGCGACCTCAAGTCCGCAGTACTCAAGGCACTCAAGCAGATTGAAGGTACATTCGGTCTCGGCGTCATCAGCAGCGACGAACCGAACGTCTTGATTGGCGCCCGTCGCGGAAGCCCGCTCATCTTGGGTATCGGAAACGACGACGATTTCTACCTCGCGAGTGACGTTTCCGCCATCATCAACCACACACAGAAAGTTGTTTACCTCGATGACAATGACATCGTCCAAATCAAGGACGGCGGATACTCCATCGTAAACATGAGCAGCCACGAAGTGCAGCGCGAAGTCCAGGACGTGGAATTTGACGCCGATGCAGTCGCCAAGGGCGGATTCCCGCACTTCATGCTCAAGGAAATTTTCGAACAGCCCGAAGTATTGCGCAATACCATGCGTGGTCGTTTGCTCACCGCCGAAGGTAATGCAAAGCTCGCCGGCCTCGACACAAACATCAAGGAACTCCGTAACATCAACCGTATTATCATCACCGCCTGCGGCACAAGCTACTATGCAGGCATGGTCGGTGAATACATGATCGAAGACCTCGCCGGCGTTCCGGTCGAAGTCGAATACGCTTCGGAATTCCGCTACAGAAACCCGATCATCAAGCCGGGTACACTCGTCATTGCCATAAGCCAGTCCGGAGAAACCGCAGATACGCTCGCCGCTCTCCGCGAAGCCCAGCAGAAGGGAGCAACAGCACTCGCCATCTGTAACGGTGTCGGTTCGACAATTGCACGTACAAGCGACGGTGGCGTTTACCTGCATGCCGGTCCGGAAATCGGTGTAGCAAGCACCAAGGCATTCACAAGCCAGGTCACCGTGCTCGCCATGATTGCCCTCTTGCTCGGTCGTCAGCGCAGACTCAGCTTTGAAACAGGCGCCGACATCGTGAAGGACCTCTTGGAACTCCCGGATCTCGTAACAGAAACGCTCAAGCTTTCCGACAGCATCGCCGAAATTGCCAAGACGCTCTGCAAGGCAAACAACTTCTTGTACCTCGGTCGCCACTTCTGCTACCCGGTCGCCATGGAAGGTGCTTTGAAGCTCAAGGAAATCAGCTACATCCACGCTGAAGGCTACCCCGCTGCAGAAATGAAGCACGGTCCGATTGCCCTTATCGACGAAAACATGCCGGTCGTGGTCATCGCCCCGAAGGATTCGCTCTTCGACAAGATCATCAGCAACATCCGCGAAATCAAGGCACGCGGTGGTAAGGTCATCGCCGTCACGACGGAAGATTGCCACCCGCTTGACGAAATCGCAGACCACATCATCACGGTCCCGAAGACCCGCCCAATGCTCATGCCGATTCTCGCCTGCGTCCCGCTCCAGTTGCTCGCTTACCACATCGCCGTGTTGCGCGGAAACGACGTGGACCAGCCGAGAAACCTCGCCAAGAGCGTGACGGTGGAATAAGACAGCTTTGCCGCAGTTAGCAAAGCTTAAAACGTAAAGCATTGAACGCAAGCCCCTCCCGATGGGAGGGGCTTTGTGATTGACTGTTTATGTAATTTCTATATTGTAGTTCAATGGTTGATTCCGAAGCTCTTGAGCAAGAAGATTATGAAGTAAAAATCGGTTCGTTTAACGGGCCGATGGATTTGCTTGTCTATCTCGTTCAGAAAAAGGAAATGACGCTAGACCAGATTCCCATTGCAGAAATCGCAGATGACTTTTTGAAATGGGTGAACGAATATTCCGAAACAGACCTTTCCAAGGCAGGCGACTTCTTGTTTATGGCAAGCCGCCTGATGGCGCTCAAGGTGCAGGAGTTGCTCCCCGCCGAAGAACGCGATCCGGAGATGGAAGAGGAATACAACGAAGACCGCGAAAAGCTCATGAAGGAAATGTTGGAATACCAGCGTTTCAAGCAAGTCGCGAGCGGTCTCCAGGAAATGGAAGCGAAGAACTTCGGAACGTATTCCCGTGGGCGCCTCGAAAAGACGCAGAGCGACGATGACACGCTCGCCGATGCAAACATCTGGCAGCTTTTCCGCGCTTACCAAAAGAGCTTAAAGACGAAGATTTCCGAGACGATCCACCATATTGAATTGGACTACGTGACGATTCAGGACCGTCAGCAGGCGATCAACAATTTCTTGAACGTGCATGGACGTGCGCTTTTTGAAGACTTGCTCGACAACGATTCACACCCGATTGTCGCAGCGGTGACGTTCATGGCAATGCTCGAAATGATCAAGACGGACGACATTGTTTTCCGTCAGAGCGAACTTTTCGGACCAATCTGGATTTACCGCAAGAAGAACAACCCCGAGTACGCCGACGAAATGGCGCACGAGACCGTATTCTTCAGCAAGGATCCCGAAGTCAAGGCTGGGCTTGTGGAAACAATCCGCAGCCAGGCGATTGCACGTTCCAAAGAAAAGAGCGTGGGCGACCTTGCCGCAACGATGCGCGAAGCCGTACTTTGGACGGAACGCGGCAGGAACGTTACGGAAGAAGACCTCAACGCGATGTTGGAAGGTCGCGAAGACATTTCCGAAGTGCAGGACAATCCGTTTGCCGACATGATTGCGGAAGCGGACGCCGCCGAAGGTGCTCAGCAAGCAGCAAGCGCTCCCGCTGGAGACGCACAACTGTCCGCAGCTCCAGGAAGTACCGAAAGCGCAAATACCGAACAAGCTCCAGTCAACGGAGATTCGACTGTTCCTGCAAATGATAATGCTGCTACCACAATCGAAAATGCAGAAACAGTTCCGGCTCAAGACGCTACACAGTCCGCAGAAGCTTCCTCTAGCGAAGACGAAGCCCCTGTGCTTAGCAAGAGTTCAATTCCTGAATTCGGTGCTAACGACGATGACGATTCCGAAGAACGCGCCCACACATTCGAACCGGTAGATGAACTCGTCGAAGAAGAGCCCGTTAAGGACGAGCCCGCCAAAAGCTCATTCCAAGGTTTGAACGAGCAGTCTGTCCAGCAGATGAGCGACGAGGAATTTGCCGCCTTTATGCAGAAGGCACAGGCATTCTACAACAACGCAAGTTCCGCGCAGTCTAACAACGCGCAGTCAGCATCAACGCCGGCACAAACAAGCGCCACGCAGCCGACCTCCGCGGCATCTCGTAGCACGTCCTCTTACAAGTCCAACGATTCTTACAGCAGCTCCAGCAAGAACTCTTGGGATGAGCCCGCACCGGCTGCAGTTCAATCCGTTCAAGAAAAACCGGAAGAAGACAAGTATTCCTCATACAGTTTCGGCAACGAAATGACCGACGAGGAATACATCGCCTACTTGAACCGCAGCGCCCGCGCAAGCCGTAAGGAAGAATCGAAGCCGGCGGCAGGTTCCGAGAAGTCCGCGGCATCCACAAGCGCGGCTCCCGAGAAACCCAAGAAAAAGTCTTTCATGCCCGAAGATGACGAAGGCGGAATGACCGATGAAGAATACCAGGCTTATCTCGCCGAACACGGCGATGACGATGACGAAGAAGGCCCCGTTGTCTACGGAGCCGGTAAGGATTAATTCTTCGTTTACCTAAAATTTATCCAAATAATTTAGCGATATACGGGTAGGCTTCATCCGGCAAAGTGAAATGCTTTGCGATATAGAACATATAAGGAATCTTGACTGCTGCAAACGGCAAAATCCGTTTTGTGGCTTCCGCGATTTTCTGCGGGTCCGTCGTTTCCAAATAAGCAGGGAAGAAAATGTTCCAATGAGCCAAAAGTTCTTCTTTATTCATGTGGAAAACAAGATTAGCCTTTTGCTCATCCATTCTGTGCGTCATGCTCCACAACATACCCAAATCCCAACCAGGGTCACCATAGCCGAAATCACCCATATCAATCCAAAGCGTTCGCTTTCCATCGGTAATGACATTGCTGATTTGCAAATCGCCATGAAGGCAATACGGGGTATCGGGAACGGTGTCGATAAAAGCCAAAGCCTTTTGCTTGTAAAAGTCAGGAACTACAGCCTTTTCAAGATAAAAGCGACGGAATTTTTCCTTTGTTGACACAAGTTTTGACGTATCCGCTTTCGTCGAATGGAGTTTCTTAGCCATTTCTGCAAAAGTCAAAGAAAGCTCTTGCAGTCGGCCCGGCTCTTCTGAAATAATTCTCGAAAAAGAGCGTTTGTTCCGGACAAGTTCATATTCAGCACCAAAGCGTTCGCCATCCGTTATCAACCGAATTGGTTTTGGAGTCGGAACCCCCAAATCAAAAGCAGTGCAAGATGTCAAAAAATCTTTTTTAGCACAGTCCGCTTCGAATCCGGGGTGATAAAGTTTCGCAATCGTATCGCTAGTCTTGTGCGTGTACGAGACTGCTGTTGCGCCTTCTCCCGTCGCTACATAATCATCTAAATTGATTTTTTCAACTTCTTCAGACATAACAGCCTCTCTTAATAAAACTTTTCGACCAGGGAATGAACCAATCCTGCAAACAACTTCTTATAAGCTTCAGGAGTCGGCATCAAGATTGAACGGATACAAGCATCCAAAGGAGCAAACTTGCCAGCAAGAGCAGTGAAGGCGGAAATGTCCTTATTCCCCGTGTAGGCCTCGGCAAACGCATTCCAGAAGTTTTTCAACTGTTCCTGCGACATGTGGAAAATTTCCTGCGCTGCTGGGAACTGAGAATAAACTTGGCAAGTCATGAAAAAATGCCCTATATCGAACATTGGCGAACCGTGACCAAACCAGCCAAGATCAATCCAATAAGGTTTACCGTCACCAGAAATAATCAGGTTGCCCATCTGGAAATCACCATGCAAGCAGGTTTTCTCGTCTTCTATACTCTGAACAAACGCCCGCATTTTTTCTCTATCATCATCTGCAACAAAATCAGACGCATCGATACCCTTCAGGGCAAGATCCTTGCGGCTTGGGAAAAACTCCGTATCGCAAGGCAAGGCGTGCAATCGCAAGCCCAATGAAGCAAGCAACTTAGCCATTTCACTGATACGAGACGGTTCATCGGAGCAAATACGCGAAAGCGATTTCTTCCCCTTAATGATTTCTACAAGCTGACCGTAACCATCCCCCACGCGCACC
>Ga0310695_10003190_pt1 | contig 32715 bp, 19 predicted proteins | sample RumenRJG_04DNA_FD_203882 | JGI IMG/M metagenome (GOLD analysis project Ga0310695, IMG submission 203882) | Bovine rumen microbial communities from Lethbridge, Alberta, Canada - RJG_04 (v2) (version 2) | ecosystem: Host-associated > Mammals > Digestive system > Stomach > Rumen | place: Canada... | reverse complement strand
ATGGGGATAGGTGTTCCTCTATCCCCAGACTGCGAAAATCAGAGATTTTCTTGTCAGGGGTTATTGAGATTGAGCCTCTCCGAGGCTTGTTTTGTTACCGTCACAAGTCATAAACTTTTTTTCTTTTACCATAATAATATCTTCCTTGATTAACCATTGCGTTGACGTTTTAGGATATACCGCTTTGAATTTTAAAGCATTTGGCCACAAATTTCTTTCCTTCGGAAAGTTTTTCTTGCTAAATCGGAAAAAGTTCGTACCTTTGTAGATTGGCTAAATGCTTTAAAATTAATATAATTAATTATATCCTAAAACGTTAACGCAATGGTTAAAGAAAAAAAGTTCATGACTTGTGACGGCAACTGCGCTGCAGCGCATGTGGCCTACATGTTCAGTGAGGTAGCAGCTATCTACCCCATCACCCCCTCCAGCCCTATGGCCGAGTATATCGACGAGTGGGCCGCCGGCGGTCGTAAGAACCTCTTCGGCGAGACCGTGAAGGTCGTCGAGATGCAGAGCGAGGCCGGCGCCGCCGGTGCCGTGCACGGCTCGTTGCAGGCCGGTGCTCTGACCACCACCTACACCGCTTCGCAGGGTCTGCTGCTGATGATCCCCAACATGTACAAGATCGCCGGCGAGCTGCTGCCCGGCGTGTTCCACGTGAGCGCCCGCGCCCTGGCCGCCCAGGCCCTCTCCATCTTCGGCGACCACGCCGACGTGATGAGCGCCCGCCAGACTGGCTTCGCACTCCTCGCCGAGAGCTCGGTGCAGGAGGTGATGGACCTCGCCCCTGTGGCCCACCTCGCCGCCCTCAAGGGCCGCGTGCCGTTCCTCAACTTCTTCGACGGCTTCCGCACCAGCCACGAGATCCAGAAAATCGAGGCCTGGGATATGGAAGACCTGCGTCCTCTGGTGGATCAGAAGGCCCTGAAGGCTTTCCGCGAGAACGCCCTCAACCCCGAGCACAACGTGACCCGCGGTACCGCCCAGAACAGCGACGTCTATTTCCAGACCCGCGAGCTGCAGAACAAGTACTATGACGCTCTGCCCGACATCGTGGCCGAGTATATGGCTGAGATCAGCAAGCTGACCGGCCGCCAGTACGCCCCCTTCACCTACTACGGTGCCAAGGATGCCGAGAACGTCATCGTGGCTATGGGTTCGGTGACCGAGACCATCAAGACCGTCGTGGATTACCTCAACGCCCAGGGCAAGAAGACCGGCTGCGTGACCGTCCACCTGTACCGCCCCTTCAGCGTGAAGCACCTGATGGCCGTGATGCCCAAGAGTGCAAAGACCATCACCGTCCTCGACCGCACCAAGGAGCCCGGCGCCAACGGCGACCCGCTGTATCTCGACATCGTCGAGGCTTTCAAGGACTGCCCCTACAAGCCCACCATCCTCGGCGGCCGCTACGGTCTCTCCAGCAAGGACACCACTCCCGCCCAGATTATCTCCGTGTTCAACAATATGGAAGGCGAGATGAAGAACCAGTTCACCATCGGCATCGTCGATGACGTGACCTTCCGCTCGCTGCCCATCCTGCCCGAAATCTCCATCCTGCCCAAGGGCACCTTCGAGGCCCGCTTCTACGGCCTCGGTGCCGACGGTACCGTGGGTGCCAACAAGAACAGCATCAAGATTATCGGCGACAACACCAACAAGTACAGCCAGGCCTACTTCGACTACGACTCGAAGAAGAGCGGCGGCTACACCTGCTCGCACCTGCGCTTCGGCGACAACCCCCTGCCCGCTCCCTATCTGGTCGGCACCCCCGACTTCGTGGCCGTCCACGTCCCCAGCTACCTGCGCAAGTATGACTGCCTGCGCGGCCTGAAGGACAACGGCACCTTCCTCTACAACAGCCCCTGGACCGTCGAGGAGACCAAGGCCCAGCTGCCCGACTTCGTGAAGAAGTACCTGGCAATGCACCACATCACGATGTACATCATCGACGCCACCAAGATTGCCGCCGAAATCGGCCTCGGCAACCGCACCAACACCATCCTCCAGAGCGCCTTCTTCAAGATCAGCGAGGTGATTCCTTACGACCTCGCCGTCGAGCAGATGAAGAAATTCATCGTCAAGAGCTACGGCCGCAAGGGTGAGGACGTGGTGAACAAGAACTACCAGGCCGTCGACCGCGGCGGCGAGATCGTGAAGGTCGACATCCCCGCCGAGTGGGCCAACCTGCCTTGCAGCACCGACTTCGCCGTCGAGAAGCACGAAGGCGACCCCGAGTTCATCGCCAAGGTGATGCGCCCGATGGTGGCCCAGACCGGCAACGACCTGCCCGTGTCGGCATTCGTCGGCTATGAGGACGGCACCTTCCCCGCCGGCACCACCGCCTACGAGAAGCGCGGCGTGGCCACCGTCGTCCCCGAGTGGAACCCCGCCAACTGCATCCAGTGCAACCAGTGCTCGCTGGTCTGCCCCCACGCCGCCATCCGTCCCTGCGTGATGACCGACGAGGAGATGAAGAAGGCTCCCGAGTCGATGAAGGCCATCGACGTGAAGATGCCCAAGGAGCTGGCCGGTATGCACTTCCGTATGCAGGTCAGCGCTATGGACTGCACGGGCTGCGGCAACTGCGCCGACGTCTGCCCCGCCAAGGAGAAAGCCCTCGTGATGAAACCCTTCGAGAGCCAGCTCCACGAGGCCGCCAACTGGGACTACGCCCAGAAGTGCGTCACCTACAAGGACAACCTCATCGACAAGAAGGCCAACGTCAAGAACAGCCAGTTCGCACAGCCCCTGTTCGAGTTCAGCGGTGCCTGCGCCGGCTGCGGCGAGACCCCGTACCTCAAGTGCATCACCCAGCTCTTCGGCGAGCAGATGATGGTGGCCAACGCCACGGGCTGCTCCTCCATCTACGGCGGCTCGGCTCCTGCCACCCCTTATTGCCGCAACTACCGCAGCGGCTACGGTCCCGCCTGGGCCAACTCGCTCTTTGAGGACAACGCCGAGTTCGGCCTCGGTATGGCCACCGCCACCCGCCAGATGCGCGACCGCGTGGAGCGCATTATGAAGGAAGGCCTCGCCTGCGACTGCTGCAGCGACGAAATCAAGGCCCTCTTCACCGAGTGGATTGAGAACCGCGAGAACACCCTCAAGACCAAGGAAATCGCCGACAAGCTCATCCCGCTGATGGAGAAGTGCGGTTGCGACATCTGCAAGCAGCTCCTCGAACTCCGTCACAGCCTTGTCAAGAAGAGCCAGTGGATCTTCGGCGGTGACGGCTGGGGTTACGATATCGGATTCGGCGGCCTCGACCACGTCCTGGCCAGCGGCGAGGATGTCAACGTCGTCGTCGTCGACACCGAGGTGTACTCCAACACCGGCGGACAGAGCTCGAAGGCCACCCCGGCCGGCGCTGTCGCCAAGTTCGCCACCAGCGGCAAGAAGATCCGCAAGAAAGACCTCGGTATGATTGCCAAGAGCTACGGCTACGTCTATGTGGCGCAGGTCGCTATGGGCGCCAGCCAGGCCCAGTACTTCAACGTCATCAAGGAGGCCGAGGCCTACCACGGCCCGTCGCTCATCATCTGCTACGCCCCCTGCATCAACCACGGTATCAAGATCGGTATGGGCCGCACGCAGAACGAGGAGAAGAAGGCCGTCGAGTGCGGCTACTGGCACCTGTGGCACTTCAACCCCGCCGAGGAAGAGGCTGGCAAGAACGGCTTCCACCTCGACTCGAAGGAGCCCGACTGGAGCAAGTTCCGCGACTTCATCATGGGCGAGGTCCGCTACAACTCGCTGATGAAGACCTTCCCTCAGGAGGCCGAAGAACTCTTCGTCGCCACGGAGCGCAACGCCAAGCTGCGCTACGAGGGCTACAAGAAACTGAGCGAGATGTAATATTCTCCAACCCAAGTCTGGAAGGTCGAGAGGCCTTCCAGACTTCAAATAATCATTATGCAATCTATAGTTATGGTAAAAAAAACAGTTAGGAATTTTGTCCAAGAAGCAATTAAAGGATTGTCTCCATCAGAATTCTGTGAATTCATTAAGATTTTCCAACTAAATTATTGGAAATATGAAGAGGTAATAGATGTAGATGGCTCTAATGATGGAGGGTGTGATATAAAAGTATTTAAAAACAAAAGAGAAATAAAGAAGTGTATACAAATCACCACACAAAAAATTATTGATACAAAAATCAAAAAGGATTTGGACAAAGTTTCCTCAATGATATCTAAATATAAGTATTCTACAAAGTTCGAGTTCTACTGCACAATACCATTATCAGAAGAAAAAGTAAACGAGTATAAAAAATATGCAATTGACACATACGACATTGAACTTGATATTTTTGAAGCCAAGAGACTATCGCAAATAGACTGTAAGGAGGCTATTGAATACATATATTCCTTGCATAATGATATAATATTAAAACCAGAGACCATTGATTTGGACAAGTCCACAAAAATCTTATATGACTTACTCGCAAACGGAAAAGATTCTACTGATATTAAAAATAGTTTTGTCGACTCAATAATAATATCAATTTTATACGAAAAATCTCCAATAAGTATTTCCGACTTAAAAAAGGAACTAGAATCACGGATTCAGAAAAATTTCCCTGATATTCAACACTCAATCAATCGTCTTAAGACAGATAAACGAGTTGTAAAGGACACTGAAAATCATACTTTATTATGTTTGTCCGAGAATGAGTTCAACAATGTTCGAGACATCTATGCTACATCAGGAATGATGGAGCGAGAATTCAAAGACAAATTGTCGAATATATTATCATCATATGATATTGCATACTGCGATGTAACATTTGAAAGATTAGTCGATTTATATAAGTCATGTTATAATTCAAACTTGGATAATACCATATCAGAATCAGAACAGGAATCCACAACAAAAAAATTCTTTGAAAATTTTAAGAAGTACCTGCTAACATTAATCCCTGTAAAAGAAAAAATCGATTCTTTGTTAACAGAAATCCAGACTTTATGCGAAGAAAACAATTACCTAAACAGGCTTTCTGCAAGTGAATCTTTTTTAAGCCTTTATAAATCAAACAAACTTGAGAATTACCTGAATGGAAAGAAAAAGGACATATATCTCGATACACCTGCTTTCATTTATTTCTTATGTTCATGTTTTGGTGCAGAAAACAAGGATTGGGATAATCCATATTACAAATCGGTAAAATGTTTATACCAATTACAAGAAGAGCATCCTGATCAGATTAATTTTTTCATTACACGAGGGTATCTTCAAGAAGTTGTGGGTGAAATAATGAAAGCTCTGCAATTCTCTAAAATAGCCTCATATAACTATAACTTGTTTAAGGATCTTGGAGAAACAAGAAACTCTTTAATTAATTACTACTTCTACTTGAAAAAAAATGATATTTTTGAAGATAATACAGAGGCAACAATAACATGCTTTGAAGATTTCCTTTCGTATCTTTGCCTTGATAATGTAGATGTTGGTGACGAACGTTTTCATATAGAAACGATGCAAGCATTGAACGAGTTCGCAGATATAAATGGTATTCAAATAATAGAACAAAGTCCAAATGAAAACTTCTGGAATGCAAAAACAGCATATGAGCTAATATTACTAAAGGAAAGCAAAGATAAAAGCGCTACTGCAATAAAAAATGACGTAAATCAGGTATTACTCGCATTGGAGCACGATAACCCAAGGGACTGCTATCTTGCTACTTGGGATAATACAATTTATAAATTAAGAGACAAACTTCGAGCCGATGACGAATTTTCCAGATACTCTTATTTCTATATTTACAATCCAGCACGGTTATCAAACAAGATTTCCTTGGAATGCTTTAATATTAATAAGTCTGCACTAACAAATGAAATTTTTGCCTACGCTGATTCAAAATACGATATATCCAATAGGATGAAAAGCTTGCTGGAACTTATTGCTCCCTTTTTTAATAAAACAGGGAAAAACAAACTCATTCGTACCTTGGCGACAATTAGGAAGGAACAATTGGAAGTGAAAGAATCCGAGACAGAAGATAGAACGGTTGATAGAAATCTACCAATTGAAGATATTTTCATCAGGTTACTTCCTAATAATGAAATGAAAGAAAGAGATAAAAATATTATGGAGAAATTCGCAAGTTTTATTAGTGAAGACAGCAATGTGGACTTTATTATGGGTATAATAACTTCTATGATGAAAATGGAGGACTACAGGCAATATGATTTGACCAATTTTTATAAAAAGATTAGTTCTGTTGAGTGATTAATATTTTCTCATAGATCTCGTTAACAGTGACTTCAAATACTATTTATTAATAATAGCGGGTCGGGGTTTCCGGCCCGCTGTTCTTTTTTGCTGTTGCCGTAACACGGCAACATACAGGACAACATCTAGCGTTTGAGACGACGGATGAGTTTGATTAAGGGGATGAGGAGGAGGCCGAGGAGGAAGGAGATTGCTATGGGTTTGATGGGGTGAGTGGGTATGGTGGGGTTAATGGGGCTAATGGGCGTGGTGGTGGTCTCTTTATTGCTGGCGGTCTCGGTTTGGGTGGTTTGGTGGTTGAGGGTGGTGGCGGCGCGGTCGGTATTCTTTATCTTCTCGCGGTCGGTGACGGCGGTGAGTCTGGTGGTGTCGCCGTCGGTGTTGGTTTGGATGGTGATTGTGGTGGTCTCGCGCACGGTGTCGTGAACGGTGAGGGTGACGGTCTGGCGGAGGGTGTCAGTCGCGGTGGTCGTGCTGGTCTGCTGCGTCACGGTCTTGCTGCTTCTGCAACTCGTGGTAGACAGGGCAAGCGTCGCTATGAGGACAGTCGTTAATCTTCTGTATTGCATTGCGTAGATGGGTTATTTCGGTGCGTAATTCCCTGACTTCACGCCGCAGGGGATCGGCGATGTTTTCCTTGAACTCGTCGACGTACATTTTCGACAGGTTCATATCCTTTTGTCGGTTGTCGGCTCGGAGGCTTTCGACCTCCTGGCGATGTCGGCGGCGGTCGAACAGCCAGCCGCCACCGGCGACGAGGGTTAGGACGGATAGGATAATGTTCCAAAGGTTGTTCATATTTCAGTTAATCTTGATATTCTCCTATGCGCCTGACGGCGCAAGAAATCTTGTAAATCTTGTAGATTATTCCGCTTTCAGCGGTTAAAGATTGTTCTCCCTTCTCCATTGTTGGATATTAAAACAGGGGCAGGCTTTGACGGCGTATTCGTTGTGGCCGTGGATGGCGGTGACGTTGTGCTCCTCCATCAGGTCTTGCACCAGCTGGAGCAAGGCGAGACGCTGGGCTTCGGTGCGGGTGTCGGCGGGGTGGCCGTCGGCATCAAGGCCACCGACATAGGCGATGCCGATGCTGTGGGCGTTGTGGCCGGGGCAATGGGCTCCAGCCTCTTCGACGGGACGGCCAGCGTGGACGCTGCCGTCGGGGTAGATGACATAATGATAGCCAATGTCGTGCCAGCCGAGGCTCTTATGGTAGCGGCGGATGCTCTCCACGGTGCAGTTGGCATCGGGTCGGGTGGCGGTGCAGTGGATGATGATTTCGGTGATGGTTCGCATTTTTTCTTCTGGGTTTAATGGAGTGAATGGGCTTAATGGGCAAAATAAAGGGGAGCAAGCCGACTGCCCGCGGTGCGGTCGGCTTGCTTGGTTAGGGTTAGGCGGCGGTGAGGTAGAGGATGTTGACGGTGTCGCCTTTGGCGTAATGGGAGGGGTCTTTGAAGGTGAGTTTGTTGTCGGAGAGGGTGTAGTCGGTGGGCGGCTGCATCAGGCCGTTGACAAAAACGGCCACGGCATTGTCGCCATAAGGAGGTTTGGAGAGTGCGATTTCAGCGGTGAAGTCCACGCTGTCGATGGTGAGGATAGGAGGATTGGGAAAGGCAATGTTTTTCTCCGTGGCCACGACCTTGCCGCTGGAGAGGGCGAGGCTGACGATGGCCTTGGTGGTGGTACCTGTGCCGGCGGTGTTGGTGGTGTTGACACCTGTGACAGGGAGGGCTGTCTTGGCGACCTTGACGGCGGTGCCCTCCTTGGTGACGGCAGAGACATACTTGCCTGTTTCTGCGCTGCCGCCGGTGACGGACTGGAGTGCGCCGCCTACGGCGTCGCTTACGGCATTGTTGATTTTCTCACTTGTTGAGGCTGCGGTGGCCAGTTGGTCGGTCAGGGTTGACCAGTCGTCGGAGACTGCGGGCGATACTACGCCGTCGATTTGTTTTACTTTGAGTTTTTGCATTGTTCTTTGTTTTTAATGGGGTTAATGGGTTTAGTGGGTTTAATGGGCTTTTTGCGACGGCTGAAGCCGTTTACACTTGACGAAGCCCGATTGTACTTTAATTGATGGGGATGGCTTTGAGGATGATTTCGTCGTCGCTCTCGATGCCGGGGAGTTCGAGGCCGTCGGACTTGGTTCCGTCGGTGAGCTCCTTGTAGTCCTTGCCGAGGGTGTAGCGGAGTCCGTTGACATAGACTTCCGAGGTGTCGGCGACAAAGGGCTGTCGGCTGATGAAGAGGCCGGACAAGAAATCAATACTCGCGGCCTTGATGATTCGCGGCACCAAGTCGGAGAGTCGGACTTGTGCGGCGTTGCCTTCGGCGTCGTAGCCCAAGGTGTTGAGCTTGGGGACGGACGCGGTGTCGGCGGTCGGGAGGGTTGTGATTTCTAAATCTTCCATTGCACTTTTTGATGGGGTTAGTGGGTTTGATGGGGCTAATGGGTTGCAACGATATTGCGACAGGGCTAACTGCTGGTGAGGGTCAGGTGGCTGCTGTGGAGGGCGAGGGAGTGCCCTCCGACGAGCAGAAGGAAGACCCGACGGGGCAGTCAGGGCGTGACGGTGTCGATGCCGATGACTTCTGGCTGGAGATAGACGGCAGCGCTGTTGATGCCTCCGTAGCTGTTGGCCGAGGCGGTGAAGGCGGTGCGTCCCTGATAGGTGGCAAGGGCAGAGTTCTCGACGAAGAAGAGTTGGGTGCTGACCTTGAGGTTGCCGTCGGCGGTCTCGCGGCTATGCACCCAGACGGCAGCGCCGTTGGTGATCTGCTGTGAGGTGGCAAGGCAGTTGTCGGCTACAGAGAAGCCAATCTTATCCACCACATCCCACAGCTTAGTGTCCTCGGCAGTATTGAGCACAACCTTGTAGCCCTTGATGGTGGCGCGAGGGGTACGAGTCACGGTGTCGATGGACTGGATGCCGTGGAAGAAGGTGAGCTGGTCGCCCTCGTCGAAAGAATCGTTGTTGTCGATGACAGCCTGTGAGAACTGGCCGACGGTGGTGTTGGCATCGATAGTGAGGGCGCCAAGTTGGACACTGCTGACAAGGATGTTAGACGCATTCTTGACCATACTGATGCTTGGCAGGGAGCCGCGTGTGATTTGGTAGGGTGCGAGGATAGCCCCACCGTTGAGTTTGATGGTCTTGGTAATATAGACCTTGACCACGTCGATGTTTGCCTGGATGAAGGCATTGAAGACCGACATCTGAGGTGGCAGGTTCTCGTAGCCGCGACGGAGCATAGAGTCGAACTGCTTGTAGATGGCTGCGAGGTTGCCCCACTGGGTGCGGCGGTCCATCTGCCGTGCAGAACGGCGTGGAATGGCGGGCTTGACAGGAAGTTCGCTAACGATGGTTCCGCGCTTGGTCTGGCGATAGAGGAGCTGGCCTACCTTGCCGCTGATTTTGGTGTTGACACCGAAGATTTTTGCCATAATGTTTTTCCTTTTTGTTTTAATGTTGAACTTTTGTTGGCTGTCCTCTCGGCGTGTTCCATATGTGCACCTATGGCTTAGCTTTGAAAGACGGGGCAAAAGTACAGAGGTAGGGAAAAACAAGGTATGGATTTGTCCTTTTTCTGGACTGTTTCTATACTGATAATACCCTGTTTCGGAACTATTTCGGATGGTGGAAATTGAGGGCAAAACAACCGCCGGACAGGTTGATTATAGCAAAATGAAAACATAGATACATAAGTAATAGACCTCTGCATATATTTATGTGTAATAAATTTTGAGGTTTTTTCTCAAATTATGCATCAGATTAAAAAACAATTCGTATATTTGCATTATAAATTATTATGATAATTTCAATGTAAAATATTATGATACTTGAATTTACAGTTGGAAATTACCGGTCGTTTTATGAGCCAAAGACCTTTTCTTTGCAAGCACAAGGGATAAAAGAAGTCCAAGATTCGTACCTGGCAAGTCATTCGAGAAAGAAATACTCGCTGACATCTGCCATCTATGGGGCAAATTCGAGTGGCAAAACCAATCTCATCCGTGCCATTGACACTATGACAGGATGCGTCATTGACTCCGTGCAGCTCAATGACGGGGACAAATTATATTACGACCCATTCTTGCTGCACGAAAAATCAGAGAAAGAACCAACCTTGTTCGAGATTGTTTTTACACACAACAACAAGCAATACCGATATGGATTCGAGTACACGCAATACAAGATTGAAAAAGAGTGGCTATTCTCAGGTAGTGGGAAAAAAGAAGTGGCCTTGTTTGTGAGGAATGACGAAGGAATTGGCTTTGATGACAACTTCAGTGAGGGTGATGTAAAGATAGAAAACATAAATGACAATCGTCTGTTTCTTTCGCTATGTGCTCAGTTGGGCGGTCCTATATCAAAGTCGGTAATGTCGTGGTTTCAGTCAGACTGCAATGTTGTTTCGGGCATAAACAATGAAAATTACCGTGCATTTACCAAGACAAGCTTCCTTGAAAGGACGGAAGAGAGTCACCGCGCGTTGCAACTTTTCAAAAAGTTACAATTGGGGTTCAATGACCTGACTGCAAGAAAAAAAGAAGAAGAGTCGCATATACCCGAAAGACTGTCACCACAGGCAAGAGAACGCAGGTTGTTAAGGTCAATAATAATAGAATCCACCCATAATGTTTATGGGGAATCAGGGCTTGTCTGTGACGAGAGAGTTTTCCCCTTTGAGGAAAGGGAGTCCGACGGTACGAGGAAACTTTTTGATATGTCTGGGCCAATATTTGACACACTCCAAAGGGGGTCTGTTTTGTTTGTCGATGAGTTAGATGCCAAGATGCACCCACTGATTTCACAACAGTTGATTATGTTATTTAACAATCCAAAGCATAATCCGAACAAAGCGCAACTGATCTTCACTACACACGATACAAATCTGCTTTCGTCGCATCTTCTCAGACGTGACCAAATATGGTTCACAGAAAAAGACAGTCAGGAACAGACAGACCTGTACAGCATGATGGACATACAATTTGCAGACGGCACGAAACCCCGGAATGACAGCAACTACGAGAAGAACTACATTGCCGGTCGCTATGGGGCCATACCCTATATCATTAACGATTAAAAAGCCATTGTATGAGTGCCAAAAGAATAACCATTGATTCAAAATTACTGCGGCAATATTCTTCGAGGAGCAAAAAACGCGCTCCGAAGAAGATAAGATACCGCATATTGATAGTATGTGAGGGAATAGCCACGGAGCCCAATTATTTCAGGTCGATTGAAAGGAAGTACGGGGCAGGGTTGGTTTATGAATTGACCATTCAGGGTGAAGGAGCAAACACAGTCCAAGTGGTTGACAAGGCCATTGAACTACAAGCCAAAGCATCTCCCAAATATGACAGTGTGTGGGCAGTGTTTGACAAAGACAGTTTTACCGACAATTCGTTCAATGCTGCCATACGCAAGGCGAAAAGCAATGGTATTGAGTGTGCCTGGAGTAACGAGGCTTTCGAATTGTGGTATTTGTACCATTTCTACAACAGGGTGACAGCAATGTCGCGAACAGAATACAAAAAGAGCATATCGGATGCAGTAAACAGGTCTGAGCACTATAGAGAGCAAAAACCATACCAATATGAGAAGAATGCCACAGACACATTGGATATCTTGCAGAAATACGGTTCGCAGGACAATGCCATCAAATGGGCAGAGGCGCAAAGCCTGACCTTCACAGACACTAAATTTGCCAAACATAATCCTTGCACAATGGTATTCAAGCTTGTCCGACAGTTGATTGGAGAAGATGAAGCTTTCAACAAACTAGTCAAAGAAAAGATAGAATCAGCGAAATAGTCACCAATAATGAATATATCTGAAGAAGATGCCTTTGTTAGGCATCTTCTTCTATTGAGTACCATATGACTATATGGAAATTTACATTATTTTTTACTAATCATCCGAGGTCATTCTGACGAAAATGGGTGTCTGGTATATTGCAATCACAGGCAGACATACCAATACCATCGGAAACCAGTTCGTGGGCAATAGGTCTGTAAATCCACGTAGTTGACTCCCGAGGCCGGAAGGTCTCGCCCTTGATGTTTTTTGCGTGGGGTGAAAAAAAAGAAAAAGGGGTGCCAGCGTGGGGGGGGCTGGCACCCTTGGGAGAGATGGGGGGAAGTGGTTACTGCACCTTGTGGAGGGTGCCGGAGTAGTCACCCTGGCTGCCATCCTCATACGTGCGTTTTCCTTCGATGACCATTGTGTCGTCGGTGAGGCTCTTGATTGTGAAATCAATGCAAATGGTAATCTCCCGTCCGTAGTCTTCGTCATAGTGGGTGTCCTGTCCGTGGAATTTGTTCCCGCTTAGGGTCCAGATGCAATTGTAATCACTCCAATAACAGGTGTGGTCGGCGTTGATTGTGATGTCGAAATGAGAATAGACCCCATCATTAAAGCTCCATTTCCCGATGAGTTTTGCCTCGCTGATGCTTGACGAGCCGCCGGAGCCACTGCCGCCGTTGTTGTCATCGTCCTTGTTGCAGGACGCGAAGGAGAACATTGTGGCTGCCACGAAGAGCAGCGCAGTGATTTTTTTGATTTGTTTTACCATTTTTTATTTTTTTGAAGTTAGTAAATAATGTCTTGACCTAATGTAAAGATAACGGTTGATCTGGTATATGCCGAACAATCATCGTGGGTTCTACATACTCTTCTATGTTATTATCAAGATAAGATTTTTCGGCAGTCCTTATTGTATGCATTGAAAATGGATATTCCTATTAGACTTGCACAAAACTATTTCTATTTGAATGAGTGTTAACTTTCATTCCATAGAGGAATTAGTGTTAATCGAGCGATAATTCTCATTGATGGATTTCTGTTTTACATTTATTCTTTTTATTTCATATTCCTCTGCCTTTTTCAAGTCTTTCGGATAATAAATTCCATTTTTATACAAAGTAGATAATTCAGAAAAACATTCATATGATCCATAACTTGCTCCTTTGTTCAAGAAAGAAATTGCGATACTAAAATTTGTCGAGTCTATCTCAATGTTATTTTTAGCAAACAGTTCATTAACAATAATATAATATACCAAATAACACGCATATCCATTATTGTATCGATTTGCCATCAAAACAGCCAGTGGTAAGACATCAACGCCATTATTGTTTGACAGATAATCATTCAAGGCTTGATCCTCTCCCCCTTTAACCATTTTTAATATTAGATCATTATCATCAATTCTATTATTTACTTGATGTTTTTTATTAAGTTTTTTCAATTTACCGCGAAGAGAGTCTTGCTCATATGGTCTCTTAGAACTCATCAAATAAGAAAACTGATACTCACAATTTGCATTGCCTTGACCCGCACCTTTTTCAAGATACGGAAGAACTAAATTATAAGTTGCTGTATCAACATCAATCCCATATCTTTCATACAAATCTTCTACAAGACACCAATACACGTAATAACAAGCACGTATATTATCGTATTTGTTAGCCATCAATAACGCATATGCGAACTGTTTATAATCATAATTATAACTCATATACTGTTTGTATGACCAATCGTCTCCCGAATGCAAAAAACGCATTTTAAATTCTATCTTCTCCTTTTGGGAATAAACGGGATCAATGAATACAACAGTAGTATCTTGTGCAAGTAATTTTACTGGAAACAAATATACTAAATATAATATAACAATGATACTATTCAGCAGTACCTTCTGAATGCCTTTGATTATACATGTTTTCATATTTCTCAATGATTTTTTGCGGATTATCAAATAGTGGTTTCGAATTACCATCAAAACTCTCCATAAACTCTCCTTTATAGTAAATATTCCATGTTCCTCCTTCTTTAACTCTTTCAGTATAATCAGATGGTTTTACATTTTGAGGGTCAGCAGATCTACCTGATACACCTACATTTTCAGATGGCGCAATTACTAATAAATCCAACATTTCAGAAGCTTGCTGTGCAATACCACCTTCCTGACCAGACTTACAACTATGCATAACCAATATGGAAGTCTGACTTGCCTCTCCTTCTTTATTATGATTTTTAAAAATGGTACTATTACTCATCAAAAAATCATATAGTACTGCTGGAGAGGTGACATCCATTTCTGTACCTTTAACATAGGTTTGGATACCACGATTAGCTCCATCCGAAGTATTAAGCCCATGTGCGAACAGATGTATAACTCCTCGATTTCTTGTATACGCTCGAGCCCATCCCTGCAAATACCTGTTATCCGCACGTTGTTTATTGTTTCTTTCATTAATATTGAAAGCAAGAATTTTTTCTCGTCCATCCGGATCAACCAATATCACTGGGTTCCAAACACAATACGCATACGGCGAGATACTTGGGTACTTATCCATCATTGGATCTACACTCAGCCATCCAGTCAAAACCTCGCTCCAGTAGTAGCGGGCACCGTAGTAGTGGAAGCCGGACTCGTAGTCTTTTTCCTTGCCGTTGTAGGTGTAGATGCCGAGGCGGGGATAACGGGTTTCGACGTAGTTCTGGATGTCGACCCAGTCTTCACCGTATGGCAGATAGTTTAAGATCTGAGTTACCTGTCCGGCATCGTTGGTGAGGTATGCGGCCGAGCCGAGATGGTCGGAGTGGTAGAAGAAAGCGGGTTCAGGGTCGTGACGCTCCGTCTCATGCTTAATTACATCATAAAGGTCAACGATGCCATCCACATCAACAGCAATGCCGAGACAGTCATTGAAAGTGTGTTCCACGCTTTCGCGTTGTCCCTCGGACAGCTGGTCATAGTCTTCGGCCAAGGCGGGAACGCGGTTTTCGATACTGTTCCAACTAACATGATAGAATCCGCCTCCAATCCTGCTGCAAACACGGTTGGTGCCTTCGAAATAGTGTTTGGTGTAGCCGCCTTTGTTAAAGGTGATAAGGGCGGAAGCATAGAGCGTGGGGTATGCCAGAGAGGCGTGCTGCATCAGAGCGGCGGCGTTCTGTGAAGCCTGGATGCGTGGTGTGGTGACTTTGAAATTTCGGTCGCCACCGGCTGCATAATTGTACCAAGCTGAAATGCCGCCATTGTCGTCGGAGTACTCCGTATAGCCCTGCAAGCGGTTATCCTCCGTCCAGCACATTCGGCGGTCGTAGGCAGGCCCGCTAATGCAGCTGGACTTGATCAGGTTGCCGTTGGCATCCCATTCAAGATTATTGACGCTGCCAGACAGAGCATCCTGTACTGACCTTATGGCGAATGGGTTGCCCGACGACGGATAGGTGTAGTTGTTCTGATAATCCATCGGGTAGAGACCCGCCGTGGTGTTTATTCGCTGGCTTGTTACATTCTTCCTCAATATACGTCCAGCAGCGGAATATGTGTAGTCTGTCTCATAGCCAATACCCGTACCCTGGCAATTCATACCACCCTTCGAGTAGATGAGACGGTTGATATTGTCGTACTCGAAATATTGGTTGCGTGCATTGAGACCGTTATCGTCAATACTGATGATATTGCCCACGTTGTCATATTTGTAGGTGTTGTCCTGTAACAACTGGCCTAACTGGGTAGAGTTGTCATATAGACGGTTGAGACGGCGGTTTGTCAAGTCATACTGATAATGCGTTTCCACACCGTTGCCGTCGAGTTGATACGTACGTTGTTCGAAGCAGTCGTAGTGGATAACGTCAACATAAACCGACAACGGCTGATTAGGCTTGGTGCCTTCGATATGGCGGACATTACCGCCGTGGTCGTAGCGATACGTCACCTCCTCGAGATCGGGGTAAGTGATACTTTGTACACGCCCCCAACTGTCGTAACGCCATTGGGTCTCGAGGGTGAATGTGTTGTGAGAATGGGGCTGCACATAGGTATGGGCGTTATACTCGACATTGCCCATATTGTCATACTTGAAAGACTGTACACCCGTAGCGTCCTGCTGACGGACGAGGCGACCAGACTCATTGCCGCTTCCCGCCGCACCATACTCGTACCACACGTTATTCCAAGGCCGGTTGGAGTAAGCGATTTGAACAGGTCGTGAATAGTCGTAGTCGTATTGGATATATTCGCCGCTGTTCTGTGTCTGCAAAACCATATTGCCCGCAGCATCGTAGTCCCAATGGGTGTGACCAGCTGACGGGTGGGTACGGTCAGTGCGTCGACCGCCAAGGTCGTAGGTGTGAGTAGTTGGATTTCCTTCGGGGTCATCCGATTGCTGAAGCTGACCTATGGCATCGTAGTAGAACATCGTGGTGCCACCCAAAGCGTCGGTTAGTTGGATGTTCAACCGGCGAGGGTCAGTGAAGATTTGAGAGGTATGGTAGTTCTGGTCGGTAGCACTATTAAGGAAACGGTTGATGCTGTTGGCATCGGGAGCGATGGAATAGGCGTTGGTGGTGTAGGTGCCGTCGGCGAATTCGGTTCGGACAGGGCGGTCGAGCCAGTCATACTGGGTTTCCGTGAAATAGGTGCTGGAAGTTGACGTATTCGGGTGGAAGTCGGGGATATACATAGAAATCGCCTCGCTGACAGGGAAGAACTCCTTGACCTTACGGCCGAGACCGTCGTAATGCATTGTGCCTCCCACAGCGCGTTTCTCAATGCCGTTTTCATCAATATCCTTCTTCACTTGGAAGACGCGACCGAGACCATCGCTGAATACAACCGTATTAATGTCGTTGCCGGGATTGTCGGGGTCGTAGTTGTGTGTGCGAGCCCACAGATAGTAGAGACTGCCTGTTGCGTAATTGTAGTAGATTGGAGAACCAATATCTACACGTTGGTTATACCAGTAGTCATACTTGACCGTATAGGGTATATTTCCCGCAATTTCCTTTGGCGCAATGATGGTGTCAGTACGCCCGTGGCAGTCGTAGGCATAGTGCATCTGGTTTCCTGCGATGTCGTAGGTATTCACAGGCTTCTGCCAACGGAGTGAATAGTCGGCAGAACTGGAATGACCTTCGACGTTGGTGACAGAGATCGGCAAGGTGTTGGTCAGCAGGTCGTAGGAGTATTTAATCCAGTAGTTGTTGCCTCCGCCGAGGTCAGTTGCCGGTGTGGTCACCTTTTCGACATTGCCATAAGGGTCGTACTCGTAGAAATAGACTGACTGCGGATTGGGGCTGTTGTCGACAAAAAGTTTTTCGAGGCTACCCTCTGTGGTGTAGGTAGCTTCGCGGTGGCGGTAGCCAGGGATGTCGAGTACAGAAACATTAGCCACGATATAGCGGGCAGGGTCAAGAGCATAGTCGATGTGGACGGTGTAGTCGTCAGACGGGTCGGCGATGTCTCCGAAATCGGCCACATCGGCAATGTTGCCAAAAGAGCCGTAGGTGTATTCACGCTTGGTGGCGATGGTACCACCCGTACCTTCATTGTGGAAAGACTCTTCGACAGCCACTGCAGGCCATCCATCACCCTCGCACCAGGCAGGAGTGCCACCACCGAGGTAGTGTCCATCCACGAGGTCGGCATCGGCATAGGTATAGCGCGTTTCGACATAGGCGTTACCCTTTGACACACGGTCGCGTTTCTTCAGATGAGCGTGATAATAATTATCGTTGTAGAAATCCTGTGTAGAAGTGCGGTACCGGCTGCCTACGGAATTCGTGTTGAAAGCGGACTGAGTAGCATAATCGTAAGTCTTGACAGTATCGTAGCCGTAATCATCGCGTTCGAAGCGGTCGTAGTGGCGGTTGCCATAGTCGAACCGCTTGTAGACCCAGCTCACACCGTCGCCATCGTGACCGTCATAGACGGAGAGAGATGCCATATTCCAATGACGCTGCGGGCAATCTACAGAGGCAGTGCTTTGCTCATAGTCAATCTGGAATCCTGCATTTGCCACATTAGAGACGGACTTAAGCAGGTTGGTACGACCGATATTGGAATAGCGCACCATTATATTGTTGCCACTACGATAGACGTAATCAACATAGCCGTCGTTGTTCATATCGACGAACTCGGCACCTGAATGGCTGAAAGTCGCCGTTCCGCCGCCACCGGCACTACCACCCACCTTCAGCGGAAAACCAAAGATAGAAAACACAGCGTCGTAGGTACCAGTTATGTTCAGGCTGAAAGCAGTAGAGGAGCTGTTGTCGATACCGACAAAGCCATAGGGATTGAAAGTACCATCGCCCATATTAATCTGTATAGACGAGGGACTGACCATATCTGGCAGACCGTCGCCGTTGACATCCATCAAGACAAAAGTAGTCTTGTTGTCGGACTTGTTGCGACCGATGCTGCCGGAAATACTGGTGTTGCCCACGTTGAACCCATATCCTTTGGCTCGGGACACGCTGCGTGAAGAGCGTATTGTAGACGTCGGGATAGTGCGGAGACCGGAGAATCTGTAACCCATATTGTACTTGACGGTACCATCGGAGTAGACAATATCGGCCAGACCATCGCCGTTGATATCCATAAAGGTGTTCTTGGTGATGTCGGTGCTGACCGTAGAGTCGTTGCCGCCTGTCAGCAGTTGGAACAGACCAGACACCACAGAGACCACGCGGCTCTTCTTGGCGTTGGGAACATTCTCAAAAACCGTGTTCAGGAACGTGCCGTTGTTGGCTTTGCCATCCGAAGTGTTCTCAGTGCGGTTGATACCCGCGCTTTCGGAGTAGCCATAGGACTTGTCGCCCAAACCGCCTTGTGCGTGGCTGTACAGGATGACCTTTTCGGACACAACATCAGGGTAGCGGTCGCCGTTGAGGTCCATAAAATCGCCCAGCAAACGAGAGTAACCCTCACTGTGAGCGTTTTTCTTCTTGGTGTAGCCCGTGCCCTTATTCATCATAAACTTGTTCACAGCCTTCATCTTGGTACCCGGGGTAACCACTGGCAGAGGACTTTGTGCCATATTGACAGTGGCGGTCTGACCGTTTTCCGCTACAGGGTCGGTATTGTCGAGACTTGACAAAGACTTGCTTGCCGTTACGAGGTTTGCGTAACTCTTCCAGCGAGCCTTGCCAGCGTCGGCGTGCATCTCGAAGAAAGTTCCGGAGAGCGGATTGAAACTGGAGCCGCCGGGGATTTCTTCGGGACTTCCATCAGGATCCAACGATGACACATCATAGCCGTCAATGTCTTCACTGCTGGGGCGAGGAACACTATTAGAATCAGTATAATAGTTATCTGCATGAATCAGATTGCTGTTAATGTATATTGACGTAGAGTCAGGCGACTTGTAGCCGAACTGCCCCCATCCGCGATAGAGGGTGCCGTGATGCTTGCAGGTGTCGGGCCCATATTTGGCGTACAAACCAGCATCGAAAGTAGAACCTCCGACAGTGACCTTGATATTGGAGATATGGTCTACCACCGTTGGGTTGGCCACGTAGCAGTCGATGCTATAGTTTGTGCTTGAGGAGAAACTGAAAGGACTGACGCTTATTGTCGCCGAGCCTCCCAAAATAAACACATTCTTCCTAAAGCAGGAACTATTGTTAAAATCCTTGACAGTCAAATACAGATAGCCTGTGAATGGGGTTCCGTCGTTGCGAGTGACACCAAGGCCCATATTGGGCGACCCCGATATGCCAGTCACGGTAGTCCCAGGGAAGACAAGATAATCATAGAAAACCCTTTCGACGGCAGGGTGATAGACATACGCATCGCGAGCATCGTTATCGGACAGGCGGGCGTTGATAGTTGCGTCAGAGCTATGTGTCAGCGTGACGGTGGCGTCGGCGTCGATGTCGGACCAGTTCAACTGACCACCGCCGACGGGGGATAGCCGAAGCACCAGTTTCTGGGAGCTCGGAATATTAGCCGCATTCCAAGTGAGGGTAATATTGGGAGAAGTGCCCTGATTGAACGTGGTGGAATTAATAACTGTTTCGGAACCAGTATTGTTGATGTTGGATCGGACTAGCGAATAGGTCATATCTTGAGACAAAGGCTGGTTGGCCTTGATTTTGCAAGCCACAGAGAAGGTATTAGTACAAGCCGAACCCGACTCGGGGCCGATAGCCACGGACTGGTGTTCCGTGAGCAGATAATCTGTGGCATAGTCGAACTTGTACATATAATCACCGTTGGCATCCACTCTTGATAACGGAGAAGCGGCGACATTATTGCGGTGGGAAGCAGATAAATATTCAATATGTGGAGTCCACTCCACCTGATCGTACAGTCGTTTGTCGAGGGCATTGATACGGAAAAAGATGGTGTCGCCTTCGTCTATATCAATCTGGCAAGCGAGGGATGCCGGATTGTCGGGCAATACCGTTGCCGATGCCCGAGGGGTTGTCTCGCCGGCGCGTTGTACCGATACCCATACACCGTCGGTGGTGCGAGTCTCGGCGCGGAAATCGCGCAAGGCATCAGTCAGCTTGGCTATGCCAGAAACGCTGACACGTCCTGAATAGGGAGCTTTCCACATCCGCACGAGGTCAACGTCGGGTTCATAGCGTTTGGGATAGGTGTAGAAAAAGGTATCTACAACCGTCCAACAGCTGTCGTATTCAACATCCATCTGCCAGCCATTCGATATTACCTCATAGGAGCCATCCGCATTGTACACTGTATCGAGAATCGGTATTTCCCTTTGCTTGGTCGCACACTCGACACGTTCGACAGTGTAGTAGCCATCGTCGAAGATTGTGGGATCCACCTCACCAGAGAAATCAATCACATCGTCATCACAAGTGCCACCGACGTGAATTGTATCGTTGTCGGTAACATCCTCGAAACGGAAGTTGCCACGATAGATAAACACCCTGCCATTGTCCACGATGTCAATCAGGCCATCGCCATTGACATCAGAAACATAGACAGAGGTATTGCTGCGTCCGTCGCTCCAGTTTCTACCAGTGCCAAATATCGCGGCGGAAGCCTCCCAACCGTAATTATGAATGCTGGACTCGGTGTGTTGGAAACTGCTGATGCCGTGGATTGCAACAGGTGCATCAAACTTGTTTTCGCCAGGAATCTGAGGACGGCATTTCATATCGCCCGAGATACTCTTGTAAAGTTTGTCGGGATAGCCGTCTCCGTTGATATCCACCAGTTGCAGGAAACCTTCGGCGTAGTCCTCGCTGTAAGAATAGTGGCCACCCGCAGAAACCGTTTTCAACCACGGTATATAGTCGGCACCCACATTCAAACCGCCATAGACATTCCATCCGAGAGAGCCGGAGCCGCTGAAATTGCGACGCTCGTAGAGAACGCTGTCGAGATAGTCAAACACCTTAAAACTGTCGTTGCCTTCATATTCCATAGCCACTCCATCGGCAAAGAGACTGCCAGATTCGAGACTGTAATAATCGAAAGAGTGGAAAATGTGGATAAAAGTGTTCTTGTCGTAAGGCTCGACATTGCAACGTTCATACGCAGACAGATTGCGAATAGTGTTACGCTGGCCAGATGCAATGTATTGCTGACAGCGGGCGCTGTCATCGTAGCCCTCATAGATTTTGCATAGAAGTGTCTTGCCAAACTCGCCCTCGGTATATCCAAAATAATATTCGCGGACGATGGTGTCGCGGAACATCACCTCTACACGATCGAGGATAAAATTGTTGATTTCTTCCAGACCGTAGCGGAAAGAATTGGACTTGTCGTTCTTGTCAACGTAATTGAAACGTATGATATATTGTCCGTGGTCGTGCGACCCGTCAACACCCGTATATCGGATTCGGTCGATACAAAGCTGTTTGGCCGACAGCTGGTTGGGGACAGTCACATACTTGGTGACATAGGTATAGGTGACTGTATTCCCATAGGTGTCTACAGACTTTTCGAGCATCCATTTAGCGATGTTGCGGTTGTGGTCGCGGAGAGTAGTCTGGTTGGAAAGGCCGTAGTAATGACGTGTACCGTCCTTGTCGGTGACCATCCAGTGATAATTGTCGGGGCTTGTCCCGATGCGCTCAATCTTGCGGAAAGACCCCTCGACGCGAGGATAGAAACGCACTGTGTCGGAAGAGAAACGAGGCTCGTAGGCTCGATGGTAGACAGGTTTGTTGAGGCGGAGATTATTGTTTTCGTCAAGATAAGAGGTAACCAAAGTAGTGCCATCGAGAAGGTAGCCTTCGGTTTCATCTCTATGATCGTAGAGCGGCACACCCCAGCGGGTCTCAACACTGATTTCGCTAATAGGTAGGCTCCATCCCAGTCCGAGGATACCACTGCCACTGGCACTACTGTAGTTTATCGACAGATGTGGCTGCATACCGTGGCGGCCGGCGGGGATGTTGAGCGGATAAGAGAGATTGGCGGTGCCTTGGTTGTTGGCCTCGGGCGGCGCTATGAGTGTGATGCCATCCGTCGGGTCGGCGGCCTTGAGGTCCTTGATGCTGGTGGGCGTGTAGGCCATAGCGTCGCTGCTCTCCGGCACCTTGAGCACACCATTGATATAGTCGGTGAAGTGGTTAGTGCGCGAATAGACTATCTGGTTCTGCGTGTCGACGCTGTCGCGCTCCACCTGCTGCCACATCTGCGTTTGCTCGTTGTAGAAGAAAGTGTAGATATCGTCGGCGGTGTAGCCATAGGGTAGTGCGGTGCTGTCGTAACGCATAGCGATGGTGATGTCCTTGTCGAACTGCTGTCCGTCGGGCAGCATACGATAGACGGCACCGTCGGCAGTGAGATTGGCGAGGTGGTCGGGGATTGCGCCAGACTGCTCCTCGGAGGTGGCGAGGATGGAAATCTCCACGTCGCGGCTGACGGCACCGCTGTCGATGAAGAGGGATACATTGTCGGCGGCAATGGTTGTGGAACACGTTCTTGTCACACGTCGGCTACCCACCACTTTACCTATAGGCTTTGTAAAAGGGCTTTCGCCCGATTGTGCAATGATGCTATCGGAAACATCCGCGATAACTTCAGGACGGGAAACCTCCGAAACATTTGCAGACGGACGCTTAGGCTCGTCAGAACATCCCATCAACAAGGAGACAGCCAACAAGGGTGCAACTATATGGTATATATATTGTTTCATAGAATCTTCGTTTTGATGTTTGTGGTTTATCTGATTACAATCAGTTTTATTGTATGTTGGCGACCATTGCTGGTGACGGTGACATAATAGATGCCGTCGGCTGAGAGATGGCCATTATAGGTGTATTGCGAGAGCGGCTCGGCGGTGGAGTGCTGCTCGACGATGCGACCATTGGCATCGACAACACGGATGTTGATGATGTCGTCGTCGGACTGAGCGACACGGACGGTATAGTGGCCGGAAGAAGGATTGGGAGAAACGGAGAATGTGTGATTGCTTGAATGTGTAAATGTGTCAGTGTCGGTTGACGCGGTCTCACCCTCGCTGCTATGGCCTTTGGTGCCTTTGGCTCCTGTGGGAAGGGCGGAGGGGTTGACGAGGAGGGAAATGTAATAGTCCTCGCCATTGTTGATGGTGAGGGTGAAAGAATTTGCCGTGTCGGGGGTGAGGATGACCGAGCCATCGGAAGAGGTAAGCATCAGACGGATAGCATCGGCGGGAAGAGGGAGGCCAACGGTGAGGCGCACGGTGGAGGTGTGGCCGTAGGTATGGGCGCGGAGTCTCCATTGGCGTGCTACAGCGATATAGGAGACAGTATCCACGACAACAACCTCGTCGCTAAGGTCTATCGCGTTGCTGTCACAACCCAGCATAATGTAATCAAGGTTGGAAAGCGGAGTGACAGCCTCGAGGGTCAATATACCATTGCGGATAACGCTACGGGGCTGGGAAAGGGAGAGGCTGTCGTCGCGCCCGATGCCACAGACACCGAAACTGTAGAGGCTATCATCGCCGAGCGGATTCCAGAGCGTATCTGAAAGGCTGTTGATATAAGGACCATGGAGTATTGCACTATAGCGGATAGCGAGAGCGGACTCCAGCTGACGCTTGAACTGGCGGTCGAGACGGCCAGTATAATAGAGGAAAGCGCAGAGATTCTTGTCGCCAACGGTGCTACCCTCGCGGCCAAGGGAAAGGGTATCGTGGCCACTATAGTTGCTGTCGAGGGCAGGATATTGATACTGCATCGAGTGGACGATGACTCCGCGCTCGTTGGTGTTGCGATAGGTTACGGAGAAATCGTCGTAACTTACGCGCTGTGAGTTGAGCCAAATGGCGCGGTTGCTGCCGCTGCCGACTTGCCAGAGGCCGATAACACTATCGGCGTCGGTCTCGTAAACTGTGAAGATGGTGGCTGTGCCGTCGGTGCGGAGGCTGTCGGCGACGATGGTTAGGACGCTGTCGGACAGACTGACAGAGGGGTTGAAATTGGTGACCCGCGACAGGGCGGACGGCACGCTATCGGACGGGTGGAACGCCACCTTGGGCGACCTGACGGTCTGCCCCAGAACAACGCTGTAGGGCAAGAGGAGGCAGGCGGCGAGGATAATCTTGTATAATTGCTTCATTATTATATACATATTACATTATTATCTTAATAATTATTGATTTGACAGTTCGAATATTTTTGACTGTTCTTCTTGTGTTAAGTATCCTGTAATTTTGTCGAGAAGGTCATAAAAATGATAATACGACATCAAAGCTTGACGTGAAGTTATTGTATCATTGTTGGAATGCATCACACTATCGATGCTTTCGATAAGGGAAATAATGTATGGGGCATTAGGATTGTTGAATGTACGCAACAGCTCTATCTGTTCAGAACTTAATTTATAGAAAGATTCGTCTGCAATGATATGCGGACGTCCATCGAAAAGAAAATCTGCCATTTGAGACACTTCTATCTCGGATGGAGACAAAGTGTTTGGGTTCGGAGTAATTGTGGGTATATAACCTACATTTTCATTTGTATTAATCCTTTTCTCGGTACCACAAGCAAGGATAAGCAAACATATAATTCCTAATAAATATTTTATAGCTTTCATAGGAAGGGCGTATAAAGCGGATGGAAGATAATGCCACCCGCTTTTTTTTTTGAAATATCACTTGAATGACTCAACCAAATCAGTAATTTGGTCAATCTCTTTTTCAGTAAAGTGTGACTCAAGTAGTTCGAGGTCGTCTAACATTTTATAGTACTCGTAGACACCTTTTCTTGTGGTCAGAGAAAGGCCATAGTTATTGACAAGGCTGTCTACGCCACTTAAGATATTGGCAGCATCTAAAGCATAATCTGTGCCAAATGAAGATAAAAGATTGCGGAGCTGATTGGTATTTGATGTGATGTTTGGAGACAATTGAACGTGAATTCGACCGTCAAACAGAGCGGCATCCATATCCATAACAGCCGCGCTACTGCCCTGACATCTCGGTTTGCCCCAGATTGTACAGTAGCAGTTGCAATCAGACCCATAGGCATAGCAAGTGCCGTCTTTACAATTGACTTTACAGCAGATATTTGAAGGAGCCGCTTTTGTGGATGCATTCAAGGATGCATTTTTCTCATTGTTCGTGTCAGTTTTGCTACAGCCAATGACGGCACCAATTGCCACAACTACTGTAGCAAGCGAGATTATTATCTTTGATTTCGGTTTCATCGGTAAGAACTATTATGATTGTCCACTACTACGCAAGTGAATGTTCGGTCTACAAAGGGTGCTTGCTGGTCTTATGAAGACTTTTTTATTGACCACGCAATAAAGTCGATTGATACACGTTACTTTCGATAACATTGCTTCGGCTCGGCAAAGCGACCAAGTTGCCTATCGGCTTCCTCCTTCTTGCAAGGCATACAGAAAGCGAGCTTTCGTCTGCTCTTGCTTCGTGCGTCGGTCCTCTCTGCTCTCGCCTGGCGCAATGGTGCAAGAAACGCGTAGAGCATCTGCTCTATGCCTCGGGTGCAGGATGGCAGGGAAGAGTGAGTTGGGAACTTCAATAATCAATCACACTCTCCCTGCATTGGCACCCTCTCTTTTTGCCCCTACACAACGGCACACCTAACTTGTGCGGGGCTTCGTCAGATGAAATACATTTGTTTATAGGGTTTGTGCAAACATCACCATTGGGAGTTTGCTGTTATTTCATCTAACGAATGGCAATACAGGTATACTCACCGTTGTTGGGGTTGTATACAATTGTTACGTTATAGCCATCGTGTATTTTCTGCAATGACCAAGAAGAAGCGTTCGCTTCACTTGTTGTTGTATGAACCTGGGTTTCTTTTGTGGCGACATGTTGTGACCTTGCGTTGTTGTCCTGAATACTTACGTTTCTTCCTTCTCGTGCAAGAGCCATCAAATACTCCATTATAGCATTCTCTTCGGTCTCGTTGTGGATTGTGGCCGAGTGCAGTACGCCGTCAACGGCGTACTGCACCGTGTACACGGTGCTCGTCTCAGAAACGGACGATTCAGGCGTGGAGGTTGTGACATCGTCTTTCTGACAACTAACAGCCATTGTTGCCAGCACTGTAAAGAGTGCAACTGTAATTACATTTCTTCTCATTTTTAATTGAATTTTAGTTGAACTTTATATCTTTTAATTTGTTGTAAAAAATTTCATTAACTTGTTTTTTGCTTGATATATGGAAAACACATATCGTTTGTTTATTTCTTGAAGTTACGATGGCATTGTTGTTTTCTGCAATAGAATCCATCGATAGTTTCGGATTTATTTTGGGAGCTAATCTGAAATCAATAGAATTGAAACTGGAAACTAAATCGCGGTATTCTTCGGGTATTATGGGAATATTAAAATCATTTTGAAGCATTATCCAAGTAGAATCTGTTGTTGCTTCAAGCATTGTGACATCAACAAAGACAGTATCATTAACACGATAATCCTTCACAAAAGCAACGTTTACTCCTTCGATACCGGCATACTTGGTGTATAGTTCGCTGACAGAGTATGAGGGGAAGAACCAGTACCACCGCTTCCAGAGGGTGATGGCAGCCAGTTCGATGAGCAGGGCGATGCCTACCCACATCCAAAACCGTTTTATGTTTTTTGGGGCGCTCATAATTGGTTCAACATCGTGCTGATGGTGTCGCAGGTATGGGTGTTGTCAATCTGCCCGCAGGTGTTGATGCCCGTGTAAAGCGGAGGATTGGCATAGGCTGTATCGGCGCCGAGGGCGAAGAGGGCCAGCAAGCAGGCTGCCGCGGCGGTGCGGCGGAGTGAGGCACGGCGGCGGTAGCGGGCGCAACGGTGTTCAAGGCCAGCAGAATGCTCGGCAGCAAGAGCACGGATATAGGCAAGATCGACAGGAGTGAGAGGCTGCAATCTGGGGGGGGGGGATTGACGTGTTTTCATTGGCATTTATATTATTTGTTATTGTCGGGGCGGTAGTACTGCCGGAGTTTGGCGATGACGCGGTAGCGGAGTTGGACGGCACTGTGAGGCTTGATGCCGAGTTCGCGGGCCATCTCATCGGGAGTATAGCCTTCGGCCATCAATTCGACAGCACGGCGTTCGTGAGGGTTGAGGACAGAGGAGAGGGATTCGATGTATTCGCGGAGATCGCCTTCGTCGGGGGCTGCAATGGTGTCGGCCATATTCTCGTCGAGAGGAAGGAAGAGATGGGTGCGATGGAGAAAACGCAGACGTGAGAAGGCGCTTCGGCAGAGCCAGTAGACCCAGAGGGTTTCCTGAAGAGGCGATATGTCGGTGCTTATTTGTTTTTCGTGTTTCCATATCGTGATATAACATTCTTGTCGCAACTCGGCACAATGATAGCTATCGCCTGACGAACGGCGCATACACAAGCGTTCGATGAGTGCCTTGTGCCGTTCAATCAGACCATAGAAATGTTCGTATTTCTGCCGGTCGTTTGTTGTCATTCAGAAACGTTTCGTTCCACGTTCGTTGCTTCATCTCGGCATAAAGAGTTATCTCTTTCTGCTCTCGACTTCCGCAACGTTCTACTATAATATAGGATTTTTTTGGTGTAAAAATCTACAAGGGTATAAAAAAAAGTTTGTTTTTAACATTGTTTAACTTTTGTGATAATACTGTTTTTTGACGTAAATTGCTGGTTAATTGGCATTTGAATGAGTTTAATAGGCAGGGTGGTTCCTATGGGCGGGATGGGGTCTGTCGCGACTGAATCGCGATACACACTGGAAGTAAGGGGCTGGGTAAGCCCCTCGCTTCAGGGTTCTCCAAGGTGCTTGAAGATAATCTGCACTTGGAGGGGGGTGAGTTGCTTGCGGGTTTTGACGTACTTGGCGGCAATGAGTTCGGCCATAAGGTCGGCATTGGAATGAATCTCGCGGGCGAAGAGGCGACGGGCGACCTCTTTGTCACGGCCAGGGAAATAGAGCCTGGCCAGGTCTTGTTTGAATATGTAACCTGACATTTTGTTTGAATTTTTGGGGTTAATACTTTTATTAATTATTGAGTTCAAACAAAATAAGGCTGTTTTGAAGGACAGGCTCAAAGGGTTACGAAATGACCGCTTATGACCGCATTTGACCGCGAATGACACAATGGAAGGGTGGAAGATTGGGGCTGGGCTTAATGGGCGTTATGGGTTCGATGGGCATTATGATTGCAAATGTTAATAGTTCTTAAACCAATGGGTGATTTTGGGGTAAATAGTTGATTATATTGATATTATGCTATTTTGGTTGAAAAATTGTAAACGGCTGGTTTTTAGGATGGTACAGCGATTTTGCCGAAGGGTCGCCGAAGGATCACCGAAGAGTCGCCGACAGGTCGCTGTCGGCGACTGGTGTTCGGTGTTGGTTTATAGGCTTTTACACGATGGTGGAAGAAAGATTTTGCCATATCGGGGAAAAGTCGTACTTTTGCATTTGCAATTTTTGTGGAAAATGGAACGGAAACGAGATATAAGATACTTGACATGTGACGGCAACTGCGCTGCAGCGCATGTGGCCTACATGTTCAGCGAGGTAGCAGCTATCTACCCCATCACCCCGTCCAGCCCCATGGCCGAGTATATCGACGAGTGGGCCGCCGGCGGTCGTAAGAACCTCTTCGGCGAGACCGTGAAGGTCGTCGAGATGCAGAGCGAAGCTGGCGCCGCCGGCGCCGTGCACGGCTCGTTGCAGGCCGGTGCTCTGACCACCACCTACACCGCTTCGCAGGGTCTGCTGCTGATGATCCCGAATATGTACAAGATCGCTGGCGAACTGCTGCCCGGCGTGTTCCACGTGAGTGCCCGTGCCCTCGCCGCCCAGGCCCTCTCCATCTTCGGCGACCACGCCGACGTGATGAGCGCCCGCCAGACCGGCTTCGCCCTGCTGGCCGAGAGCTCGGTGCAGGAGGTGATGGACCTCGCCCCTGTGGCCCACCTCGCCGCCCTCAAGGGCCGCGTGCCGTTCCTCAACTTCTTCGACGGATTCCGCACCAGCCACGAGATCCAGAAAATCGAGGCTTGGGATATGGAAGACCTGCGTCCGCTCGTCGACCAGAAGGCCCTGAAGGCTTTCCGCGAGAACGCCCTCAACCCCGAGCACAACGTGACCCGCGGTACCGCCCAGAACAGCGACGTCTATTTCCAGACCCGCGAGCTGCAGAACAAATACTATGACGCTCTGCCCGATATCGTGGCCGAGTATATGGCTGAGATCAGCAAGCTGACCGGCCGCCACTACGCCCCCTTCACCTACTACGGTGCCAAGGATGCCGAGAACGTCATCGTGGCTATGGGTTCGGTGACCGAGACCATCAAGACCGTCGTCGACTACCTCAACGCCCAGGGCAAGAAGACCGGCTGCGTGACCGTCCACCTCTACCGTCCCTTCAGCGTGAAGCACCTCGGTCAGGTTATCCCCGAGACCGTGAAGCGCATCACCGTCCTCGACCGCACCAAGGAGCCCGGCGCCAACGGCGACCCGCTGTACCTCGACGTGGTGGAAGCCTTCGCCAGCTGCAAGGACATCCCCGCCAACTGCAAGCCTGCCATCATCGGCGGCCGCTACGGTCTCTCCAGCAAGGACACCACTCCCGCACAGATTATCTCCGTGTTCAACAATATGGAAGGCGAGTACTCTGACAGTTCGCTCCCTGGCGGTCGCGCACCGAAGAATCAGTTCACCATCGGCATAGTCGATGACGTGACCTTCCGCTCGCTTCCCATCCTGCCCGAAATCTCCATCCTGCCCAAGGGCACCTTCGAGGCCCGCTTCTACGGCCTCGGTGCTGACGGTACCGTGGGTGCCAACAAGAACAGCATCAAGATTATCGGCGACAACACCAACAAGTACAGCCAGGCCTACTTCGACTACGACTCGAAGAAATCGGGCGGCTACACCTGCTCGCACCTGCGCTTCGGCGACAACCCCCTGCCCGCCCCCTACCTGGTCGGCACGCCCGACTTCGTGGCCGTCCACGTGCCCAGCTACCTGCGCAAGTATGACTGCCTGCGCGGCCTGAAGGACAACGGCACCTTCCTCTACAACAGCCCCTGGACCGTCGAAGAGACCAAGGCCCAGCTGCCCGACTTCGTGAAGAAGTACCTGGCGCTGCACCACATCACGATGTACATCATCGACGCCACCAAGATTGCCGCCGAAATCGGTCTCGGCAACCGCACCAACACCATCCTCCAGAGTGCCTTCTTCAAGATTAGCGAGGTGATTCCTTACGACCTCGCCGTCGAGCAGATGAAGAAATTCATCGTCAAGAGCTACGGCCGCAAGGGTGAGGACGTGGTCAACAAGAACTACGCCGCCGTCGACCGCGGTGGTGAGATCACCAAGATCGACATCCCCGCCGAGTGGGCCAACCTGCCTTGCAGCACCGACTTCGCCGTCGAGAAGCACGAGGGCGACCCCGAGTTCATCGCCAAGGTGATGCGCCCGATGGTGGCCCAGTGCGGCAACGACCTGCCCGTGTCGGCATTCCTCGGCTACGAGGACGGCACCTTCCCCGCCGGCACCACCGCCTACGAGAAGCGCGGCGTCGCCACCGTCGTCCCCGAGTGGAATGCTGCCAACTGCATCCAGTGCAACCAGTGCTCGCTGGTGTGCCCCCACGCCGCCATCCGTCCCTGCGTGATGACCGACGAGGAGATGAAGAAGGCCCCCGAGTCGATGAAGGCCATCGACGTGAAGATGCCCAAGGAGCTCGCCGGTATGCACTTCCGCATGCAGGTCAGCGCTATGGACTGCACCGGCTGCGGCAACTGCGCCGACGTCTGCCCCGCCAAGGAGAAAGCCCTCGTGATGAAACCCTTCGAGAGCCAGCTCCACGAGGCCGCCAACTGGGACTACGCCCAGAAGTGCGTCACCTACAAGGACAACCTCATCGACAAGAAGGCCAACGTCAAGAACAGCCAGTTCGCACAGCCTCTGTTCGAGTTCAGCGGCGCCTGCGCCGGCTGCGGCGAGACCCCGTACCTGAAGTGCATCACCCAGCTCTTCGGCGAGCAGATGATGGTGGCCAACGCCACGGGCTGCTCCTCCATCTACGGCGGCTCGGCTCCTGCCACCCCCTACTGCCGCAACTACCGCAGCGGCTTCGGTCCCGCCTGGGCCAACTCGCTGTTTGAGGACAACGCTGAGTTCGGCCTCGGTATGGCCACCGCCACCCGCCAGATGCGCGACCGCGTGGAGCGCATCATGAAGGAAGGCCTCGCCTGCGACTGCTGCAGCGCCGAAATCAAGGCCCTCTTCACCGAGTGGATCGAGAACCGCGAATGCACCCTCAAGACCAAGGAAATCGCCGACAAGCTCATCCCGCTGATGGAAGCCTGCGGCTGCGATATCTGCAAGCAGCTCCTCGAACTCCGTCACAGCCTCGTCAAGAAGAGCCAGTGGATCTTCGGCGGCGACGGCTGGGGCTATGACATCGGATTCGGCGGTCTGGACCACGTGCTGGCCAGCGGCGAGGATGTCAACGTCGTCGTTGTCGACACCGAGGTGTACTCCAACACCGGCGGACAGAGCTCGAAGGCCACCCCGGCCGGCGCTGTCGCCAAGTTTGCCACCAGCGGTAAGAAGATCCGCAAGAAAGACCTCGGCATGATTGCCAAGAGCTACGGCTACGTCTATGTGGCGCAGGTGGCTATGGGCGCCAGCCAGGCCCAGTACTTCAACGTCATCAAGGAGGCCGAGGCCTACCACGGTCCGTCGCTCATCATCTGCTACGCACCCTGCATCAACCACGGCATCAAGATTGGTATGGGCCGCACGCAGAACGAGGAGAAGAAGGCCGTCGAGTGTGGCTACTGGCACCTGTGGCACTATAATCCCGAGGAAGACGGGCAAGTGCTGAAAGCTGCGAACACCGATGGAAAAGAAGAAATGAAAGTGAGCAACGGCTTCCACCTCGACTCGAAGGAGCCCGACTGGAGCAAGTTCCGCGACTTCATTATGGGCGAGGTCCGCTACAACTCCCTGATGAAGACCTTCCCCCAGGAAGCCGAAGAACTCTTCGTCGCCACCGAGCGCAACGCCAAGCTGCGCTACGAGGGTTATAAGAAGCTCTCTGAGATGTAGTATTGACACGCGGGTGCAAGTTGCTTCCATTCGGTAGCAACCCGTTACAGCCCCGCATCATCAACAGCAAAGGGTGTCCCCATCGGGCACCCTTTCTTTTTTGCCATTCAAGATAACGCCATTTTCCTTTTCAATAGGAATTATTGTTTTTATTATTATAACGCCATTTTTTCTTGTTCTGTGTGTTGC
>Ga0310695_10003188_pt1 | contig 32723 bp, 24 predicted proteins | sample RumenRJG_04DNA_FD_203882 | JGI IMG/M metagenome (GOLD analysis project Ga0310695, IMG submission 203882) | Bovine rumen microbial communities from Lethbridge, Alberta, Canada - RJG_04 (v2) (version 2) | ecosystem: Host-associated > Mammals > Digestive system > Stomach > Rumen | place: Canada... | reverse complement strand
GTTGCCCCTGTCAAAGACAAAGTCCAGCACGGAAATCTGGTAGGCCTGCGCCACGGAGTTCCAGTCGTCACCCACCTCCATCACGGAAGAGACAAGGCGCGCCGCATAGTATTCAGCACGCTTACCGTAGTCGTACTGCTGGTCAAAGCCCTGCATTTCAACCTGTGCCTTGGTCCCGTCCGAAAACTCGCAGTTAATGTCGTAGTCTACCGACCGTTGGAATTTGTAGAAGCTGGCATCCTCATTCTGAACGACTGTAACCTCCTTTACATCACGTCCGATTGCCGCTGAAAGAAAGGACTTTAGCGCAATCTTGGAAGCCTGTGTGTTCTGGGTGAAGATGGCCTTAAAGTTAGGGTCAAGACGGGGGTTTAAGATGTGAAAAGATTTTTTTGAAATATTTGGCATGATATAATTTCCTCTATACTATATATATGCAGAAGAAATTCAGAATCTGACACAAATGCGTAAAAAACGCTGCCGGCAAGTTGAAATATACATAAAAATGCGCGATAATAACCTTAGAGTGCAATTGACTTAGTGCAAACAGCGGGAGATGAGCAGCATGAGAAATACCACTATACAAAATCACAGATGGAGAGGGGTATTTTTAGCAACCACCATTACAGCAACACTTCTTGCCTTATTTTCCGGCTGTAAAAACCCGGCATCTTCTTCGTGGGAAGAACCGGTACGCGACTACTTTGAAGAATACACCAACACAGCTGCCATAGAAAAGCACGAAATCAATTCAGAAAACATAAAAGACAAAAACAATACAAGCTGCGTTTCAAGCAACGGAGCAAAGACTCTTACCTTCTATTTAAGAAATCCAAGAAAATACACGCTCATTACAGATTTTCCCCAGACCGGGGACACTGACGTTACCATTGAACAAGACAGGCAGGACAAGACAATCATAAGGGTAACCTACCCGCAAGACTTTCTGCAAGCCAATGAGGGTGGCGGGCAAATAGGCGGAACAATCCATCTGGCTGAATCAGAAACCTTAAGGGAATTTGACTCATACTCATTCAGCCTAAAGTGCAACACCCCACCGCCTGCGGTTACAAGGCCGTGTGTAAACGTCTCGGGTAGCACATACTGGGTATGCTTCTGGCTACCCACGGCAGAACTTGCAAATCCCATTCATTCAGACGTTAAAACCCTTTATATAAAGGGAACAACCACAAAGGCAATAGACATAGCAGACCTTGCCACAGAGAATGACGGCAACCCGGGAAACCTTGCAGCACTGGACAACACGGTGGTATTTACGGCTCCAACTTCCGGCGCATACACGGCATTCTATTACAATACAGGACGAAGCGTACGCGCAGATGAAAACATACAGTGGAACATTTACTTAGAGGATAATGACGGCCTTAAGTCCAAGACAATGACTGCATCCACAAAAATCCCCATGGCAAGCATGACCATAAGCGGAGAAGATCTGCTCACCACAAACGAAGGTGAAACACAACTCCATCTTACCGCAAGCGTAGGCAACCTTGCAGTAGAAAGTTGGAGCTGGACATCAAACACTCCAAGTGTTGCAGCTGTTACAGGCGATGCAAGTAGCGAAACAGTAACCGTTACCGCAGTTGCTGGCGGAGAGGCAAACATTACCTGCACAGCAATCCTAGCAGACGGAAAGATTGCCAAAAAAACAAAGACAATCCGCGTGCTTGACCTAGCCTTAGACGACTCTATGCAAGACTTCATAAAGGGAGAGACTGGAGAGCAGATTTCCGTATGGAAACCAGACTTTGCCACAGTTAGCTGGACAAGCAGTGACGAAACCGTTGCAACAATAAGCGACAGTGGAGCTTTAAGCGCAGTTGCAAAAGGCAGCGCAAACATTACAGCCACAGCAAGCTATGGCGGAAAAACAGTAAGCAAAGAAATGACCGTATACGTACACGAGCTTACGGTCAGCGGAAGCGATGTAACCGAACTCTTTGTTGGCGGAGACACTGCTACATTCACCGTAACCGCAGACTCCCCGGACGGAAGGCCACTACCTTCTAGCATCAGCTATGGCTGGAATGCAGAAGGCTCTGCGGCATCCATAAGCGGCGGTGGCAATTCACGAACAGTAAGCCCGGTCTCTGCCGGAACAACAACACTCACCTGCACAGTACAACTTGGCGCTATGTCAATCACCCTTGCAACAAAGACAATAAAAGTCTACGAGCTTAAAATAAGCGGCAATACAATCTTCAAAAAGCAGTCTGGAACATACACGCTGTCAAAATCGCTCACAACTGGCGGAGGCACACCCTACTCCGGATCTGGCATTACTTACACCTGGCAGTCTGGCACCGTGGCAACTGCAACCATAACAAATGCAGGAGTTTTAACAACGGTAGCTGGAGGCTCTACAGTAATAACAGTTACTGCAAAACGCGGCAGTACTACACTCTGCTCTGCAACAAAGACCATATACGTTGTGGAAGTAACTGGCTGCACAACCTTTATAAAAGGCGAAACACCCCGCGCGCTAACTATAACCCCTGCAAGCATCTCGGGCTATACATACACGCTAAGCCCAACATCAACCGCATACGCCACGGTAGAACAGTCCACAAAGAAAATTACGGCAAAACAAGCTGGAAACACAACACTACGTCTTAACATACAGAAAAGCTCATCAGACTATATCAATATAGACATAGCGATAACCATCATCGACATCTCAGCAACATGCGGCTACACCAAGGACGGAGTTGCACAGATTGCACAAAACACTTCATTTGCACTTTCAACAACAACTTCTACTTTGCCAACTGGAGCAACCATAACATATACGTCTTCGACTCCAAGTACGGCTAACTATAATGCCACCTCGGGCAAAATAACGTCAGGTTCTACTACTGGAACAAGTACCATTAAAGCAAGAATAACCATGAGAGACGGCTCGTATACAGAAAAAGAAATCCTTACCGTTAACGTGGTAGATAAATATACGGTTCCGTTTAGTGAACTAGATGACCTGCTTGACGTACTACCAGAAAATGATGCAGACACTCCCCATAAAATCAAGATAACAAATTTGACTGCAAGTGATATAACACAGACTGGTCCTTACGCCTCTGATACAAACGGCTTAAGAAAGGAACTGCGTGACCACAGCAATATATATGTAGACCTTTCTTCTACAACACTTCCAAATGGCCTTACTAACATGGAAAACGCATTCAGATACTGTGATAACCTTGTTTATGCACCAGAAATTCCACCTACTTGTACAAATATGATGACGTGCTTCCATCTTTGTTCCAACTTAAAAGAGGCCCCTCAAATTCCCGATTCGGTAACGAATATGATTTCATGTTTTTATGACTGCACATCACTTTCTGGTATCGTCATCGCAAGGGCAAACATAACGGATGCTAGTTACTGGAACAGTACATTCTGTAACTGCTCTGGCATTATAGTTTTTGTCTTAACTAATGAAATTAATGCAGCTGTAACATCAGCAATACAATTTCCTGCAACCGGAGTTTCTGTAGAAACCCATATAAACATGTAGTTAGGTCAAATGTCGGGTTTTTAGTACGAAATGTGGCATTATCGGGCTCGCTGGAAACTTCGTTGCGAAAGCCCCGATAATCTTTTGTACAAATTTGTAGATAGATTGCCGTGTCAAGCACGGCAATGACAGGCCTGTTTTAAAACTCGAAATTGAACCTAGTTAGTTTTTGGACGGCAAACTAATCAACTGGGGTAGGAGGATAAAACCACACCACGGCAATCTTTTGCCAGTCTGCATTTGACCATTTAACCAATTGCAAATATAATTGTTTATCAATTGGTATGAAAAAGACTTTTGCTTTTATATTAGGTTCATTTATTCTCTTTGCAACGCTTCTTTCCTGCACGACGACTGTTTCCGGCGAATTTGAACGACCGGCAGGACTGGACATGAACGGGGCAAGATCCATAGCGGTGCTGGACTTTACGGTTCAGGAAAACTGGAATGCAGACATCTGGAGCGGAAGGAACAGCTACTACCGCAAGGAAAGGGAAAAAGAGCAGATTGCGGACTACCTTGCAAGCAACCTGCAGAAAATGATTGCAAAGGAAGGCTACCTAAGCCTTGCAAGTCCAATAGAAGCAGAAAAAGCCCTAAGATACAGAACCACACCGCCATGCGATGCATACGTTTCTGGCAGCATAACCCACTACGAAGACAGGATAGACCGCCGGGTACGCGAAGACGATGAGGGAAAGGAAAAGGTCTACTTTATCCGCCGGGTAAGCTTTACCATAAACTACAGCATTCTGGATGCAGCCACAGGAAAAGAGCTTGGCTACAAACGCTTTAGCGCAAGCGGTTCCAGCTACGAGGCAGAAAGCCGCAGGGACCTGCCAGACCCAATACGCCTTGTAAAAAGCGACATGGACAGAAGCCTAAGGGAAATGACCCGCTACATCTCGCCCTACAAGGAAAGGGAATACTATTCGCTAATAAAAGACAAAAAGAACGAAACACTGCAAAAGGCCTACAAGCTTGCCACGGACGGAAACACGGAAGAAGCCCTTAAGATTTACAGTGAATACTACGAGGCTTCGGGCAGCTACAAGGCAGGCTACAATGCCGCAATGATTCTCCAGTCCCAGGGAAAGCTGGACGAAGCAAAAAAGCTTTTGGACGACGTGTACCAGAGGAATCAGGACGGAAAAATAAAGAATGCCCTTAGAAACCTTAACAGCGAGCTTGACTATGCAGACAGGGTAAGGACGCAGAAGGGATTAAGGGAAAGCCGCTCCAGAAAAAATTCACAGGACACATCCTCTTTTCCAGACCAATATGAAGAAAGTGGTGAAAGCATAAAGGACGCAGGTCTTATTACATTTCCAAAAGACGAACAGTAAAAACTTAATTGACCCACGGTTGGTGAGCCTGTCGAACCATGGTTGGTGAGCCTGTCGAACCATGGATGGATGGTGGAACAGACCCTGTGGTTCGACAAGCACACCAACAAGTTCAGGGTGACAGTTAATTGTTATTCGTACCTCGCATACGCTAAAAGGTCATTTCGACAAGCTCAATAACCGTAGGTGCCGAACTTATTAGAGGGATTGGAGGGGCGGCTTAGCAAGATGATTTTCCCAAGCGACGTACGCCGCCGTGGAGCCCCTTTAGTACCGGCCGCAGGACGGTATGAGGGTTACCGAAGGGCGGAAGGGCGGTGGCGCAGAGGCCTGTCCGGTCGAATTAGCCAAAGAGCAAATTGGTAGAGCAATTAGGACTTCGTCCATAAGAATTAGAACTGGTAGCCTATATTTATGGAAGGAACAACCATTCCGTAGGTCATGTCGGAAATAAATGAAGTAATAAAATCGGCCTGGGCTTCTACAAAAATGCGGGAGGTAAGGTAGTACTGGAAGGAAGCTCCTACTACGGCACAGGCATCCAAGCTGTAGAGAGGGTCCAAATCTGAGCCGTTTTCGTAGTGGTACTGGTACTTGTAAAAATATGCGGCCCCTCCGCCGGCATGAACTTCCACCGTACCAAGCAGCCTCTTTTTTGTGGGATCGTCGCGGGAGGCAACTTTTATGGGCTTCTGGTAGACCAAGAGTCCGTTTGCCGTCATAAGGTTTCCGTCTATGTCAAAGTAGTCGCCTTCAAAATTCATGCGGGTGTAAGTTCCCAAAAGGCCTACGCCAAGGTAGCCCCAGCTTAGCTTTATAGGGATGAACACAAGCTTTGCGTTGCCGCTCAAAGGCCAGATGTTGCTGCCCATGTATTTTTTGAAGGTGTCGTCGTACAAAATCATGGGGCATGAATAGCCTATGCTTAGGTCCAGGTCCATGGGCTTGGTGTAGCGCACTACCACTTCGTTGTCACCGTTGTTGGGGGTGTAAAGGCCGCTGGCATCGGTTGCCCTAAAGTGGTAGACTCCAGGATCCAGTGTGTCTATGTTGAACTGAATTTCCATTTTGCGGTTGCTTGAATCCTGAGAAAGAATCTTGGGCTTGTAGGTTCTTCCCTTGCTCTTTTTGGGTACCAGGGCGTATTCCGTATATTCCAGGTCGTCTTTTCCTTCTTTTGGTGGAAAAAGGTTCCTTCCCTTGACTGCGAATTTTCCGTCGTTCACTTCTTCCAGGTAGATTGTGGAGGAGTTGTTGAGCGTGGTCTTTATGGAAGAAACTTCCGGCTGGTGGGCGGCGTAAATTGTAATGTTGGTCCAGTCGCTTTCCGCTGCGGGGCTTCCTACAAGATCGTAGGTTACTACCTTGTAGCGGTATCTTCCGGGTGGCAAAAGAGGGAATACGTGTATGGAAGTTTCGCTTCTCTTTGTTTCCATGCGCCTAAGTTCCTCGTGGGCAGAGGCGGATTCAACTACAACTTCGTATTTTAAGACTGCACCGGGATTTTTTTCTTCCCAGGATAGAATCTGCCAGCTTTCCTCTGGGGTTAGCGGATTGCCTACAAAAGCAGGGTTTTCTTCTTCTTCGGCATTTTCACCGCTATCTTCCGGTTGAGGCTGGGCATGCTCCTGCTGGCTTGTGGCGGTGGTGGTGGCGGTGGCATTGGTGGTGGCGGTGGCATTGGGCTTGGAAGCAGACTGTGCGAACATAGGGGCTGCACCGCAAAAGAGGAGAGAAATTAGAACTGCCGCAAAAAAACAAATCCTACTTTCCATACGGGTTCAAAGCCTTCCTTGTCTTTGCCTTTGTAGGAACAGGAATGTCCGTAACAAACTGGGAGCCTATCTCCGGGCTTTCCTGAAGAACAGCATCAACTTTGCCGTCTTTATCCGTATCCACCCTTCTTAGGGCCTGGATGGTCCAAGTGTAGGTTCCCTTGGCAAGGGCCCTCTTGGTTTCTACCGGAAGGTTTACAAAGTCTATCACATATTCGCTGTTGTCGCCAAGATATTTCTCAAAAACGATGTTTCCTTCTTCGTCGTAAATCTTTAGGCCGTAGTCATTGGCCCCGGAAACACCTCTCCAGCCAAGCCTTATAACCCTCTCGTTGTCCACATTGCTAAGGTAGCGGGTGTCGAACTTTGAAGGGGTTTGGGTAAGGCGGTCAGGGCTGTCCAATGGCGGAACTGGAAGAACCGTAAAGTAACCCTTGTAGCGGCTGTCCGTGCTTGAGATGTCTATGCCGTCCGTGGTTTTTGCGTATACAATAACCTCGTACTTGCCGCTCCGCAAACCTTCGCCGGAATTGGAAAGGCGTACGCTTCTGGGCGCAACCCTAAGCCCCCTTGCCATCTGCTCGTCCGTGGGGAACTTCATTACAACCTTGGGCTTCTTTAAGTCTGTGCGGATAACTACAATCTGGGCAGAAGCAGGAGGCTCTTCGCTGGTCCACGAAACATAGGGCGGATTGTAGATAGCCTCAAAACCGTCTATCTTTGCCCCTCTGGCAGGCAGCGTTACGTTAACAGGGTGCAGCTTTGCCAAAAGGAAGGAGCTCTTCATAAGCCTACCCGTCATCCTTGTCTTTACACCTGGAACCGCATTGGAAAGAGCCTGAATTTCTATAGTATAGTTCTGCTTGTCCACAAAGCCCGGAGCAGAATACATGTTTACGTTAACGCTAGTTCCATATACCACGTCTTTGTAAAGGGGAACGTTGTCGCCCTGGGGGAAAATCTCTATGCGGTAGTAGTCAGCACCGTCAACAGGCCGCCACTTAAGGTTGTAGAGCCTGCCTTCGCGTACGACAGCCTTGCCATTGTCTAAAGGATCTATCATCTCCGTAGCAGGAAGACTGTCTACAACAGAGAAAGACTTAGACCTTGCTTCCAGCGTAGAAGATGAACTCTTGGAAACAATGCGCCAGTAGTATTTGCCAAGGGCAAGATCCCTTACCCTGGTGCTGCTTCCGCTAACTTCCGCAGAATAGACAATATTGTTGAATGAAGGATCCCTCGCAACCTGAATTTCTGTGGTAAAGGTCTGAGGCAGGTTCTTCTTCCAAGAGAATGTAAGGTCTGGCAAAAGGTTCTGTGCAACCATGTATCCTTCGGCAGGTTCTATTATGTGCTGATCAAGGCTTCCGTCCTGGGCGTAGAAGGATCTTGGCTTTGCCCTTTGCGAAACTTCCCCGTCCCTGTCCTTGGCTTCCACTGTCCAATACCATTTTCCGTCTGCAAGCTTTTCGTCTGCTGGAAGGACAAAGAAATTCTTTGTGGTCTCTATCTTCTTAACATCCGCTTCCATATTCGGGTCGCGCGAAAGGATTATGGTGTAGCTCTTAGCCTCTGGGTCTGCCTTCCAAGAGAAATTCAGTCCCCTTTCTCCAGAAGAATTTACTGTACTGTTTTCTGCCGGAACTGCAAGAACAGGAACTTCCATCCTTGACCTCTGCTCAACGGTAAAAAATCCTGTCTCACTGGTCTTTCCATAGCCAAGGCGGTTAACTGCGTAATAGGGTGTTACCCTCCACCACCAGTTGCCCTTTACCAGGGTAGAAATTATTGCGGAAGTTCCCTCTACGGAAGTTTCCACATAAGGGTTGGTAAAAGAACTGTTGTCCGCAATTTCAAGCTTGTAGGAAGAAGCCATTGCGCTTTCCGTCCAGATAAGCCTTACAGCAGGACTCTGGGTTCTGTATGAATATGCATAGTTGTTAACAGGAACGAGCAGCTTTGGTGGCAAGGACTGAATAACCTGCAGCTTGCTCCAAGTAATCACCTTGCCAGTCTTGGCGGTAGAAAGGTTCCAGTAGTAGGCCCCGCTTTTAAGGGAAACATCCACTGAACCGGACAAGCCTTCCCCCAGCTCCTTATTGGAAGAAGAAAACACCTCGCTTAAAAAATTGCGGTCCTTTGCAACGGTAAGCTTTAGGCCGTCCTGCACCCCCTGCCCCGAAACCTTCCATGTAAATGGAATCTTAGCATCCCCTTCCTCAAAATAAAGAATCTTGGAAGAAGGAGCAGGATTTGTAACAACAATCTGGGTTTTGCCGCCCCCCTCTTCAAGGGAAACGCCCTCCCCTTCAGTTACGGAAATACTTTCCCCGCCGGAAAGGACGCTTGCGTTACCGGAAAGCACCTGTATCTGGTTGCCACCAGTTGCAACGCTTGCCCCAGAATCTATGGAAACAAGCATGCCGTTAACCGTAAAGGACATTCCATGCTCGGCAGCGGAGGAGTCAACCGTAGCGCTCCCTTCCCCAATGCTTGCCGTAGCAATACCGTCTTCCGTAATAAAAACCTGCGCCATGCTGTTTTCCGCAAGGTCAATGGTGTTTCCGTCGTTAAAATGAATCGTGGCTTCCGAAAGGCTCTCCGTGTGGATTGTGTCTCCGTTGTATAGCGGCGAATTCTGCCTAAGCCTGTCCCAAATTACGCGGTCTGCAAACTTGCGCTCGGCCGTCTTGTATTTAAAAGTTATTGTGGCAATAGGAGCCTCATTCACCTTTGTAAGCGAACGGAAAAAGCTCTTGCAGAACATAAAAGCGTTAACCGTTGCCCCAAAAAGGCAAAAAAGCACTGCCAAAATGAACAGTATGAGAAAAATGGAAGTATTCCTGTCCCTGTCTTTTTCTTTATTTTCTGACTTGGACTTTGTTTTCTTCTGCATTCAAATTAACCTTTGCAAAATCTGGAGTTGGAATTCCAAGCATTTCGCGAACTTCATCCAAAGTTGTTGGACCGTCCGGGCCTACAGCCTTAAGACAATCCGGGTCTGCCACAAAGTCAGGATTACCCCTGCGGAAAAAAGCCTCAACGTCAAAGGCGGGCATGTTCACCACACCGTAAAAGTGCTGTATTCCCTTACCCTTAACGTCAAAATCAACCGGAATACGCTCAACGACAATCTCGTAGGGGGCATAATCCTCCCTAATCGTAAAATTGTTGGACGGATTCTTTATGAATTCATCCTTGAGCATATTGTAGGTAGCTTCCGTAAAGAGAATGTCCGTTCCGCAGGCCTTGTTGGAGCTTTCGGTACGGGATGCAAAGTTTACGGAATCTCCTATAGCGGTATATTCCATCTTCTCCGAACCACCCATAATTCCGCAGGTAGCGCGGCCAGTGTTTATACCGCAGCCAATGCGGATGTAGGGCTTGAACGAAGCATGGGCATCATTCTCGTGCTGGGCAGTGTATTCCATAGCGTCCTTGTTGTACTTCATAAGGGCATAGCGCATGGCAATAGTACCCATAACAGCGTTAAGGGCATCCTGCTTTACGTGTGCAAGATGAACCTTCTCCGCATCAAGACGGACAGGGCTTCCTTCGGGCAGGTGCTCAAATTCAAGGCTGTCCTCCCTCATAAGACCCCAAACCGCCATAATTGCGTCGCCTTCAAACTTGTCTATGTTGCCCCCGCTAAGAGAAACACACTCAACCATGCGGGCCATGTAGTCATTCAAAAAGTTAATGATTTCCTTAGGAGAATCGTCCCCAAACCTCTTGTTAAAGCCGTCAGAAATAGAGGTAAAGCCACGGATGTCGCTAAAGAAAATCGTAATGTCCTTAAGGTGCGGCTCAAAATCTATTTCCTTACGGGCTATAGCTTTAGCAACATTCTTGTTTGTAAAGCGGGCAAATGTGTTCAAAAAGTCAAGCTCGTCCTTGGTACTCTGGTTAAGAACGCCAATCTCGTCCAAACGGTTGGAGCTAAGACGCTTTAGCTGCCTTTCCTCCAGGTCAAAGTTTCCGCTCTGAATCTTGTCCGCAACAATAGTAAGCCTTCTAAGATGGCGGGAAATTGCATAACGGCCAAAGAAAAGAATTGCAATTATAGAAAGGAAGAAAACCACAAGCGTAAGGTAGATGTTATTGCGCCTTGTAGTCTCAACACCTTCAAGAATATAGGCAAGCGGAACAGTCGTAAGAACGGAAATGTCACCAACGGAAATCTTGCAGTAAGCCCCGTAAAAATCCTTGTGGGAAACCTCCAGATTTCCAAGCTTCTTTATAAGAAAGTCGTGGTCAGAAATAAAAGTAAAGACTTTTTCCACAAAAGCGCTAAAAGAAAAGAGCTTTTTCTCCCCCGCAATATCTGCAATCAAAGAAGAAGAGACCAATTCGCCAAGGGCAGGAGCCTCCGGGTCTTCAAAAGGAATCTGCCTGCTGTCCGTCCCGTTCTTGTTCTGGGTACGCATAATGCGCACAAGGGGATAGTTCCTCATGCTTTCTCCGCGCAAAATCCTTTCGGTAAGCGGATGCACAAGAAGCTCGTCGGAATCATTTATAAGAAAGCTGGTGTTGGTGGAATTGGAGCTTATTATTTCCAGAATGGAATCCAGCGAAAAAGTAATGGCACAGGTCTGGTCAAAGCCGTTTTCCTTGTAGGGGAAAAAGACCGTCATCATTGGAAGGGCAAAAAACGGAGAAGGATTGGTTGCAACCGTCTCTCCCGCACAAGAACGCCTTACAACAGGGGCCGCAGTCTGCAAAAAAAGGTCCAGAACGGAAGGATCTGCCTCGTGGGTAATAAAAAACTGCTGGTTCAGGATGCTCTGGTTGCGGCTGGCATCGCTACCGTAGCCCATAATGTTCACGGCCGCAATGTCCGGGTTACGCTCAAAAAAGAAAACCTCCGCCTGGGAAGCAAGGGCCTGGGAAGAATTTCCTGCTGCATTCCTAAGGTCCAAAAGCTGGAAGACGTTGGAGCGCACGGTGGCAAGCTTGTCCTCCACAGTCTTTGCAATGCGAACGTTAGTGGAAAGGTTTGCATCCTCCGCAGTACGGCGAACATCCTTACCAATAAAATAGCTGTTAAGGTAGGTTACAAGACCAAGAGAAACTAAAACTATAAGACCAATAATAAGGGCAAGCTTTACGCCTATAGGAAAAAGAACCTTATGCCTGCTTTCAGACTTTTTATTTTTCTTCATTTTGCCCATAAAAGTGCCCATTTTTGACCGTGTCTTCAAGAAAAAACACTCCTCCACCCTTCTTTATCGGCAAAACTTAACTTTATATTTATACTTCGCAGCTAATATAAAATAATCTGAATTTTCTGATTTTTCTGAATTTTTTGGAGCGCAATGATTGGTTTTACCGCCTGCAACCTTTTCCCTACATCACAGAAAAAGGAGCGCCAAGGACGGCGCGTCGTTTGTTTTCAAGAAGAGCTGGCAAGTTTTCGCAGAAAACTTGCGGGAAAAAGTTGCAGGGATGCAACTTTTTCCCGCTTTCCAGGGTTCCGCTTTCGCTCCATTCCTACGGAACGGCTGCGCCGCCCTTCCAATCGGGGCTAGGCTTAATTTTTTAGCTTGTTCATTTTTCCTTCGTTCACAAGCACATCACCCTTTTTAGAACAATAATATTCTGTAGTTACAAGCTTTCTCTTGTGGTCAAAAATAATCCTTGTAAAGGGTTCAAAATTAGTCTTCCACACCCCAGTTTTAAGGATGCAAAAATCCCCGTAATCGGTTATGTCAAGAATTATCTCTTTTTCGGAAACAAAAGTATTCACCCTCTTCTTTGCACAGCCAGAATCATCCATATCTATAGAATAAAGTTCCCTTTCATTTTCAAGAACAAATATGGACTTAGAATTCCTGTTGAACAATATCTTCCCCTTTCCAGAAAGAAGGCATCTTCCAGTCTTTTTTGCCAAAATGCAATATTCATTTGACCAGCGGAAGCGGGGAACAATTAAATGCTCCTTAAAAAGAAAGCACTCGTCCACAACTTCATCCTTGACCCCAGTTTTTTTGTAATGCTCAGTATCAGGAATCTCCAGCTCAATTTTTTCTATAACATCCGGCGAACCAAAGCTTCTTTTCGTAAGCCAATATGAATCCGTGTCTTTGGTCAAATTCCTTTCAACCATGTAAATAAAATCTTTCACAGAAACAAGGCATTCTTTATAAGGATTGTACCGGTCAATTTTATAGATTTCTTCAAATTCATGGGACTGCCTGTTAAGCCTGTAAAACATGCAATGATAATTGTCAAACTCTGAATCATACATAACAACAGAATCCTTGTCCGAAAAATAACGGTAGTATGGACGCTGCTTTTCTTTATACTTAAAAAACTCCTTCAGGCAAAACTTTTTGTCTTCTATATTATAAGTGTAAATTCCTTCCTCGCCGTAAACAAGATACGGATAATCTTTTGCAAGAAGCTGTGCCAAACAAACAAATGCCAAAAGAATTATTAATGACACTTTTTTCATTTTATCTCTCTCCCAAAAACTGCCCTACTCGGTGTCTTGATAATAAATATATATTTTTTTCAATCTGCCATTTTCAAAAATAAACCTTACAGATTCTCCAAATAAACCACTATTCCATTCATCAGTTTCCTGCCCAAAAATATCTTTAAGCTCATCTAGTGTCATTCCCATTTTTACGCCAAAAGTGTTGGGAATATCCTTTGTAAAAGTTGAAGAATGCCAATAAAAATTATCATTGTGTTCATGCACTTCAATCAAACAATCCTCCACCGCATAAATACTCGTGCTTACAAAAAAAGAGCCAGGTGAATCATTAGAAAAACATTCATACGACGAATACGATACAGGACTTTTCCCGTTAAACAATTTTTTCAAGCAATCAAAATTCTCATAAGAACATGGATAACCGTAAAGATAAAAATCATACAGCTCGTAATAAAATGTTTGTACAGAATCCCTGTATTTTGAATCTGGATACTTCCCAGAAGAAACTTGAGCAAATGCAAAAATTGAACTCATCAATAAAGCTAATATTACAAAATATTTTTTATTATTACAAATCATTTCAAATAATCCTCGGGAATGGAATCAAGCTCCCCATAAAGTGCGAGCGTTTACATAACAAATGGCTGTACCGCACGAGGCTCGACCGCATGGTCGGCTTTGAACCTCTTGTTATGTGTTATATTTAGATTTCTTCAATAATTGAACTTCCTTCTTCACCATTATCCCATTTCCATTTTTCATAAAAACGTAGTTTACCATTTTCTAATTTAGGCTCAGAATTACATTTTCCTGATTTCAATTGAACTGCTTTATTAATATACTGATAGCTGAAATGCAAATTATGCTTCTCATCCATATTACCTATCAAGAATCCTTTTACAATACTTCCGCCAGAGTATTCAGCCCATATAGCATTATCTTTCTGATGATAAGCAAAAACTGTTTTATCAGAAACTTCACCAGACTCAGAGTTTTCTACGGCTGTAAAAAATCTGTCTTCTACCGTAAATTCTTCTTCATCATCAGCAAAAAAATTCTTTCCCTTTTCGTAAGCTTTTAAAAGATTCAAATCCCAATTTTTGGTACGTTCTTCTTTTTCTCTTGAAGTACCAGAAAATAAAACAAATTCACTTTTCTTAATTCGCCCAAAAAGCCTATCGCCAAACATAACTCTTTTCATACTTGAAAGAAGACCAAACTGTTCAAGCCGTTCAATAGGATTTCCCGCAGAACAAAGAATCATTCCTTTATCAAGCATTTTCATTTTCTTATTACCGTAAGCAAAACCGTAAGACCATACCCTGTCAAACCAGCCAACAAGTTTTGCCGGTGCCTCCGTCCAGAATACAGGATAAACAAATGCAATCGCATCACAGGCATTTATCTTTTCATGTTCTGCTATAACATCCTCTTCAACAGGAAGCTTATCGTTGTAATAAGAATCTCTAAGATATTGTGATTCAGAAATATCAGAATTGAAATTAATTTTATATAAATCAGAGAGGATATATTCATTTCCAGAATCAACAATTCCCTTTATAAAAGAATCGCGGATGTGTCTTGTAAATGAATCTTCTGACGGATGACAATAAACTATAAAAATTTTCATACTTTTTTATCCTTGCCCCACTGTGTGGGCGTTCAGATAACAACTGTTTAAACCTCTGCGGACTTAACAGGATGTTCTTTTTGAATTGGTTATACCCGGACAAATTTGATACCTTGAGTCTCAATCTATTTTTGTACGGCAGATTCTAAAACCTAAATAGCTGTATCCTTTTGATGGGTATAAATAACTTCGTTTTGTCAAAACATATTGCGTTTCGCTAAACAAATTAAAAGAACATCCCCTGCTTGATTTATAAACTCCTTTTAAGGGTCCGGTTGGATATTTATTCAATGATTCCATTTCATAATATTCAGAATACCAATCCCAACACCATTCTTCGACATTACCTGTCATATCAAATATTCCTAATTCATTAGGTTTCTTATTAGCAACATTTTCTATAAGTAAATCAGATATATCTTGTATCCAATATGCAACTTCATCGATATTATTACTTCCACTAAATTTATAGCCATGTGTAAATTTTCCACCACTAGCAGCATACTCCCATTCAGCTTCTGTCGGCAATCGATATCCGTTATTCAAAAAATTACAAATAACTTCTCCGTCATAAATTTCATAACAAGGAGCTAAATTCTCTTTTATACTCAGTTTATTACAAAAATCAATAGCTGAATACCAAGATACGAAATATACAGGTTTATTATCTCCTAAATCATCATCTGGAACAGGATTCTCTCCCATTATAGATTCAAATAAACGCTGAGTAACTTCCACATCAGCAATATAAAAATTATCTAATAGAACCTGATGAGGTGGATTATCCAGTTGTTCTGAGCTCCCCATTGTAAAACTTCCCCCTTCAACATAAACCATATTAAAATTACGAATTACTTCGTCACTATTACTGATATCTGTGTTTTTTGTATTTTGTTTATTACAACCTATAAAAATAAAAAAGACGAGAATAAAAATATAAAACTTAGACTTCATTTTATTACCTTTCTGCGCCCCAGTGCGGGTGTCCACATAACAAAATTTCTCATATCCACCGTAAGCCAAATCGGTGCATTTAAATTTATTTTAACACCAGGGAATATCATTGTCAAACCTTTACCCGAATATGGGAATCCACTAGAATGTGCGCACCTCAAAGCCTTACTCTTCATGATTTCTTATATATGATTATATTTCAATTGATCAGCAATTTCTATTTTGCAATATGCATAATTGCCTTCCAAATTTTCATTTGGATAAACGAATGCTTCTATCTCACCTTTTATCTCGGATAGTTCACAATCAAAAGAAATTGTTATTACAGATTTAAACAAATACTCAAGTCCTTTTCTGTATAAGGACATATTATTGGACTCAAAAAGAGTGTCCAAAGATTCTTTGTTATATCCGGCAGGAAATTCAAAATCATTAAACCGGAATACCAAATATGTCACACCCTTATCCTTTTTTATTTCCGGTTCCGCACATTGAATTAAATTCTCTTGCCGCTCCCTAAACAAACCAGTATTAGCATAAGCTTTTTGTATCTTAACAATTTGCTCTTCTATAGCACTACCCCTAAGCAATACCAAAAGCCCCTTAGACTTTCTTCCTCGGTTTGTAATTGCAATGTAGAATTGCTTGGATTCCAGAGTCGGAAGGTTTCTGCAATGGGAATCGAACTCAGGAAGTTTTTCATTTTCAAGCGGAATTAAAATTTCTTTATTGTATTTTACAATCTTTTGCCCAGTGATTTTTTCCTCAGGAAAAACAAGCTCTTTTGAAAATAATTTTTCAGCGCAGTCTTCCATAAAAGTGTAGTCTTCACCTAAAACAGAAAGGCATTTTTCTTTATCAGCATGTATACAAGAAAGTTCACCTTCAATTTTGTATTCCTGATGATTTTTGTGTATGGCAGCAATTTCCTTGCCCTTTCTAAAGGCCTGAACCTTCAATTCATCGCTGTCAAAAATCTGTATAGAAATAATGTCTTCATTTATTTTGCACGAAAGATTTTTTGCAACAGAGGGAATTTCAATATTGTTTTCATCGTAAATACCAAAAGCAGAGTTTTGTGTTAATGGAAAATATTTTATGCCAACTGTATCATATATTTTTCCAGATTTTTTTCTTTTTAATGATTCATAGTCAGCGTAAACCATAGAATGATACAGTTGTTCAATTCTTTCAAAATTACTTTCATTTTTTATCAGAATAGAATTTAAGAAATATCCCATTTTTTATTCTCCTGAGTTCTAGCCTTCCCCATCAAGTGGACCAGCGGATTTTGGCAATCTCTTCCACGCGGTCTATTTTTTCTTCTATTAAATTGTAAGCTTCTCGGTTGGCGGATTTTAAGCCCCTTACCTTGCCAAGCCACTTTTCAAAAGCCAGGCGGTTCTTTTTGCTTGCAAGTTTTTTTAGCGTAGCAGGAATGAGCTTTGCAAAGGAGCATGAAAGGTCATTTTTTTCCGAGACCCTCTGCAAAAGCTCCCCAAGTTCCTCTTCTTTTGTTGCACATGCACATGGTAAAAGAAGTGAATAAAGGGCCTTTGCCTCTACTGCAGAAAGAGTCTCCGTAAGTGAATTTTCCTTGAGCACAAAAAAATCATCCGTCTGCACCTGGATTTTATTTCCGCAAACTTCAAATTCCAAATATGTATTTCCGTCACTGGAGCAATAAGAAGTTGTGCTTGCTTTTTTTAGCCTTTCCCTGCAAAAGCGCTGCCTGAACAAAAGCAAGAGTTCCTTCTTTGCAAAGATTACCTCTATTTCTTCTGCCGACTTTTTGCTGGACTTTCTTGAAGTGTCTATGCAAAGAATAAATTCAATGTCGCTGTTCTGCCTCTTGTTGCTTTGCTTGCCGCCCCGGTAAGTAGTGTATTCATTTGTAACAACGGAAACGTAGCCCTTCTTCATGCAAATTTCGCACATTGCGCTAAAGGGAATGATTCCGTCCGTTGAATAGCTTACCAGTATATACTTTGCGTCCAGGTTCTGCACAAGGTCTGCAAAATACTGGGTGGCGTCTGCCCTGCTGCAATAAGGCGAGCGTGTCTGAACCCAGTCGTGCCTTATGCCGGCCTTTTCCCTTAGCCTGCCGCTTTCGTTAAGTTCCAGGGAAGGGGCTATAAAGTCCCACTTGGCAATTGTGTTAAGCATAAAATAATTGCTGCCGTACTGGTGCTGGTTGTATGGCGGGTCAAGGTAGGCAATGTCTATGCCGCGCAAGTCCTTGGCAAGCTCATTGGCATTTTCCTTAAAGACGTGGCAGGGAAAATCAGAGTCAATCAGCTGGGGAAAGTGCAGCTCGATGGGGGCCAGAATCCTCTTTAGTGCATCTTTTCCGTGCCCCCCGAATTCCTTGTGGAAGGCCTTAAAAACCCCGGATGTGTTGGTGTGGGTTGCCGCCTCGTAAAGCAAAAGGGCAAGAAGCAGGGAGCGGGCCTTTAAGACGCTTTTGTCCTCCGAATGGGAAGGATAATTTTCTTCTATATAATTGCGGATTTTGTCTATGTTAAGGGCGTTCTGCCTGGTGTAAAAAAGGCGCTCGGTTCTAAAGTCTGCCTTTTCTATGCTGAATTCCTTTGGGGCGTAATACTTTGCAATGAACTGCTTTTTCTTTGCAGGCGAAGGAAGGGAATTTATCTTTTTTAGGAGCGAGCAAAACTTTTCTTCTGAGCCAAAAATATTTTTTATGTCGGACTTGCCAACGGTAAGGAATGCCGTGTTGATTATCTTTGCATAATATTCCCAGTCGTTACTAAAAACCTCAAAGCCCAAAGACTTTGCAAAGCGGGATACTACCCCGCTGCCCGAAAAGGCATCAAAAAACTTAAGTCCCGGCTTTAAGCTGGCCCCGCATTCCTGCATGGCCTTGTAGATAAGAGTAAGCAGCTTGCGCTTGTTTCCTATGTAGGCAATTATCTGCTCCGTTAAATACGCTGTCCCAAATTCCATTCAATTAGTATACCAAAACGCACCAAATTTAACAATTGACACTTTGTTACCAGCACAGAAATCAGTTTTGGATGCAGCTCCCAGGCAAATCCGGCTGAAAAAAAAAACAAATGTTGAAAATTGGGGTTCTTAGGGGCTAGCCCCTAAGCCGTGCCGGGAAAGGGAGGGGTTTAAGGGGAGGGAAAACCCTCGCTTCGGAGTAGGGGGTTTTCCCTCCCCTTAGTTTGGGGTCCAAGGGCCCACCCTTGAAAGCTACTTGAAAACAAAAAGTGGACAAAATGGAAATTTAAGTGTACAATTAACTATCACTTTTATTCACAGGAGTTTTTGATGAAAAGATCGGTTTTTAGTTCCATTGTCCTTGCAGCAAGTATACTTTTGCTTTTAGTTTCATGCAAAAAGAAGGAAGAAAAAAAGAAGGACAATACGCCGGAAGGTTTTGTAAGGATTTCCGCGGGAACTTTTAAGATGGGAAGCAAGGCAGGAGACAAATTTGAAAAACCGGCTCATCAGGTAAAACTCACCCACGACATCTACATGAGCGACCACGAACTTACCCAGGCTGAATACAAGGCCTACTGCATATTCGGAAGTTCCCAGCCGTCAGAAAAGCTTGGGATTGGAGACAACTACCCGGCCTACTACGTAAGTTCCTACGATGCGGTGGTCTACTGCAACCTAAGGAGCATTGCGGAAGGTCTTGAGCCTGCATTTTCCATGGACGGAGTAACGGACCCCCGCGAATGGAAGGGCATAGTTGAAGGTGCCGACGCAAACGCAGGACGTTTCTGCGGTCCAAAGAACGGAAGCAAGGAATGGGACGCTATCATAATGAACACTTCGGTAAACGGCTACAGGCTTCCAACCGAGGCTGAATGGGAATACACGGCATGTGCAGGTGCAGACGGTTCAGAAAAGAGCCTCTGGGCAGGTACGGACGACAGTTCTATCCTTGGCCAATACGCTTGGTACAGGGAAAACAGCGGCAAAAAGATTCATGAGGTAAAGGGCAAGCAGCCCAACGCATGGGGACTCTACGACATGGCGGGCAACGTCTGGGAATGGTGCTGGGACTGGAGCAACACAAACGAGCCCTACACGGAAGAAGAGCAGACTGACCCTACAGGAGCTGCAGAGCCGGACAAGAAAAACGGGCGCATAGAAAAAAGCGGTTCCTACCTTTCCGCAGACATCTACTGCCGCACATTCAACCGCTACAGCAACTACCGCAACTACCGCTACAGCGACGACGGAATACGCGTCTGCAGAACTGCAACCAACGCAAGGTAAGAGCCGCCATGAAAAAATGGTATGACGAAGAATACGAGTTTACCGTTGAAGTAACAGGATTCCTGCACGGAACGCGCACCGAGCGCTACTGCCGCAACGGGGAGGAAGTTGGGGACAAATACACATGCACTTACGGCTGCCCTGTTAACAAAGACGGATTTGGCATCTGCTCCAAAACCATGATGATGCTTTACCCGCTTATGGAAGCAGTAAGAAGCGGCGGAGACCTGGAAAATCTTGGCGGAGACGGAAAGTATTCAAAGACAATAGTCTGCCCGGACGGTTGCGTAATGTTCAAACTTACCGCAAAGCCTTTGGGGAATGAAAATTTCCACAAGGGCAAATTCTGGGACTACCCGGACGAGACTGTTCCCCAAAATTAAAACTATTACTGCTGTGTTTTGGATTCATGTTGCATTTTGGATTCAGATTTTGCAATAAGTAGAATCATCGCTATCAAGACAAGGGGAAAGATGCTTCCTACCAAAAGGCCTTTCTTAAGGTTGTTGCCAAAAATCTGAGAAATGTTCCCCACAAGAACAGGGCCTGCCGCACCACCCAAGTCGCCAGACATTGCAAGCATTGCAAAAAGCGCAGTTCCGCCTTTGGGAATTCTTGGAGAACAAATGCTTATTGTTCCAGGCCACATTATTGCTACCGAAAAACCGCAGAGGACGCAGCCCAAAAGACCAAGCACCGGAAGCTTAGAAAGGGAAGCCAGCAAATAACTTACAACGCTCAAAATTCCAGAAAAAATCATAAAGCGCATAAGGTTTATTCTGTGGCCAAACTTTCCAAAGATTGCACGGATTGTTCCCATAGAAACGGCAAAGAGGCAAGGGCCTGCAAGATCGCCTATGTTTTTGGAAAGACCAAGAGCCGACTCCGCAAACGCAGAAGCCCATTGTGCCATAGAAAGCTCCGAAGCCCCCGCGCAAACCATAAGGATTATTGCCACCCAAAAAAGCGGCAGCTTGAACAGAGCCACAAGCCCCATCCCCTTTTCGCCGTTGTTGGGCCGTTCAATTGGACAGACTAAAAAATTGTAGATGTTAAAAAGCGGTATTAAAGCCCAAATGCAGGAAAGGATTTTCCACTTGTCCATGCCAAAGAACCTAAAGAAAAGCGTAGAAACAATAATTACCCCAACAGAGCCCCAGCAGTAAAACGAATGCAAAAGGCTCATAACCGCTTCCTTGTGTTCAAAGGGGCATGCCTCCACAATGGGGCTGCCAAGCACTTCAACAAGACCGCTTCCAATGGCATACACAACAACGCTCATGATTATTCCAGCAAAGGGTTCAGCAAAAAATTCCGGCAAGAATGCAAGCAGAATAAGGCCAATGGCAGAACACAGGCATGATGTTACAATGCATTTTCTGTAGCCAATTTTATCCACCACTTTAGCGCAGATTATGTCTACAACAAGCTGGGTTATAAAAAACACCGCAGGAATAAGGGCTATTTTTCCAAGCGTTACGTCATAAGTTTTGTTGAACATCAAAAACAAAAGCGGCGTAAAGTTGGCTGTAACAGCCTGTGTTATAAATCCAAGATAGCAGGCAAGCAGCGTTCTATTATATTTATTCTGGCTTTGGCTCATGGCAATCTCCTTGATGAATCTAAAATATCACAATTCAATCATCAAAAAATACAAAAAATCACTTTTTTTATTGTAAAAAAACACAAAATTTACGAAAAAACATCGCCATTATTTATTTGCCAAATTGTACATATATAATGTATAATTAAGAAAGTGGATTGCCATAGACACGGAGGACTTTGACAGCAAAATGTCTTACTCAATCATAAGTGTGCTTGCATTTATACTCAATATCATAATAAACCATGAACCTCTCAGGCATTTCAAAATCTATTCAAAAGATAAGAAAGAGAAGAAGTCCGAACAGCTTACGGCCATCCGCTACAGCCATTTTCTTACGGCGGCAAACTGCTACTTTATTACGGATATAATATGGGGAATTTTGTTCGACTACCACAGCAACGACACTGTATTAGCTTTCTTGTATTGGGACTGCACCCTCTACTTTGCATTTTTGTTCCTGACCATAGTTACGTGGATACGATATATTGTTGCCTACCTGAACAAAAAGGGGCGGCTAAGCAAAATCTTTATCAAATTGCAATGGATTCTATTCGCGATTGGACTTATACACCTTATACTCAACCCCTTTCACCCCTTGGTTTTTTCTTTTAATGCAGAACATGAATACGTAACTGGGCCGGGAAGGCATACATCTTTTATCCTTCAGCTGACCCTGTATACGCTGACTACAATATATATGTTCTATATAGCATGCAAATCAAGCGGCGGAAACAAAGTGCGGCACATAGCGGTCGGCACAACCTGCCTTGTAATGAACATATTCCTTGTGCTGCAGATACTCAACTCAAACTATCCTTTCTATGCCATGGGGCTTTTAATAGGAATCTGTGTAATTCATTCCTTTGTTGAAGCCAGCGAGATGAAGGAAAAAGAAATCTATGACCACATTGCAACAAGTCTTGCGGAAGATTACGAGGCCTTGTACTACATCAATATAGAGACAGGTGAATATCTGGAATTTTCTACAAACCAGGAATATGACTCCATGAATGTTCCTGTAAAAAGCCGGGATTTTTATGCCGAAGTCCAGGCAAACATTGACAAATATGTGCATCCCGATGACAGGGAATTTGCAAAGAGCATGCACAGCAAAGAGGCCGTGCTAAATAACCTTGTGAACAAAAAGTCATATTCATACAAATACAGGATAATGGTTGGCGGGCAGCCAAAGTACTTCCAGTTCACGGTGATGAAGACCAATAACGGCATGGACTTTATTCTGTATGGAAAGAATATAGATAATGAAATTACCGCTAATAATATGCTACTAGAAAAACAGAAGAAACACATTACCTTTAGCCAGATAGCGGAACTTCTTGCCGTCAACTACGACGTAATATATTATGTTAACATAGAAAACTCCAACTACATCAGTTACGAATGCAGGAATATTTACGGCCATCTGGACATGCAGAAATCCGGTGATGATTTTTTTGCAGACGCCAAAAATGACATTTCAAAGATTATCTATAAAAGCGACCAAGACATTGTGCTTGCATTTATTGACAGGGACCATATAATCTCTACCCTCAAAGACAAGAAAAGCTGCAGCACCGAATACCGCATCATGGCATTCAAGAAAACGCATTATGTAAGAATGACAGTGCGAAAGGCAGCCGATGGAAAACACTACATCTTTGGCATTGAAAACATAGATAATGAAGTAAAAAAAGAAAAGCAGCACCTTAAGGAACTGAATACGGAAAAGGAACTTGCAAGGCGCGATGAACTTACGGGTGTAAAAAACAAGACCGCGTATAATGAACTTGAAAAATCAGTCCAGGCAAACATAGACAACGGAATGGATTACCTGCCATTTGGACTTGTTGTGTGTGATGCCAACAATTTAAAGAAGATAAACGATACGGAAGGCCATGTTGCTGGTGATGAATACATCAAAAAATCAGCGATGCTTTTGTGCGACACATTTGTCCACAGCCCGGTGTTCAGGTTTGGTGGTGATGAATTTGTTGTCTTCCTAAGGGGCAACGACTATATAAACAGAAAGATGCTAATGGAAGCTTTGCATTCCCAAGTTAAGAGCAACCTAAAATCGGGGGCAGGTCCAATCTTGGCATCCGGCATGGCAGAATACACCCCGGAAACAGACAACCTCTTTTCGGAAATCTTTGACCGTGCGGACAAGGAAATGTACAAAAACAAGAGGAAGCTCAAGAAGGAAGAAAGCAGCCTTAGATAAAAAACAGCAATCGTTTTTATTACCAATGTCATTAACATAAAAAGCTGTCATGCCGAACTAGATTCGGCATCTCTCTTCAATATCGTAATTTGAGATTCTGAGTCAAGCTCTGAATGACACAAAGTTAATGGCAAACGTTTTAATTAAAATTCTTTATAAGATGAAATTTTTTATTTCCCAACGGAATATCATTTAGTTGGCCAATGACTTTGTAGCCATGCTTTTTGTAGAAGTCTGGAGCCTGCCACGACATTGTGTCTACGTGTACGGAATGGCAGCCCCGCTTTTTTGCTTCCGATTCTGCCGCCTGCAACAGTTTTGACCCCAGCCCCTGCTTGCGGTATTTTGAATCAACCCAAAGAATGTCTATGTGCATCCAGCCCCAATAGGTTCCGCCCAAAATTCCTGCAATTACATTTTTGTCTTTATCGTATTCCACAATATTCAAAAGAAGGTGATTGTCCGGGCCAACCTTTTCGTCGTTGAACTTTCGCAGTGCATCATTTACAAAATTGATTTCTTCTTCGCTTGGACTAAAATTCATTCCGCAACTCCTGCTTAGAAATTATTCAATTACTGTGTAAAAGGCAAGTGCAGAAGTTAATAAAAGTTAGTAAATTCAAATGTAAACAACTATTGAAAATATGTCCTTAGCTTTTACACCCATTAGGAACAAGTTAGGATATGTGCTATAATTTATTATATGAAAGTTTTTAGTCTTGCAGAAAGAATTTATGCCGCAGTCCGCCTTATTCCCCGCGGGAAAGTTGCCTCTTATTCGCAGATTGCAGCCCTTGCCGGTAACTGTAACTTGCGCCGCTACGTGGGGAATGCCCTGCATAAAAATCCAAGCAATTCCTTTACGCCATGCCACAGGGTTGTAAACGCAAAGGGCTATTGTTCCGGAAGCTTTGCATTTGGTGGAAGCCTTGCCCAGCAGAAAAAGCTTGAAGCAGAAGGGATTGTTTTTACAGACGGCCATGTGGACATGAAAAAGTATGCAATCACCCAGGATGATTTTGAACTTATGCGCCTGGAACTAGAAAAGCAAGCTGACAAAATTCCGCAAGATGGGAAATGCGGCCACAACAGATTGCCCCTATAATGCAGTTATACAAGAGGCAAGGAGAAGACGGGATGGAATGGATTTCGGCGATGCAGAGGGCAATTGACTACATGGAAGCCCACCTGTTGGAAGAGATTAACTATGAAGACGTGGCAAAGAGTGTGTACAGCTCAAGCTACGAGTTTCACAGGGCATTCAGCTTTCTTACGGGTATGACCGCAAATGCCTACATCCGTAACCGCAGGCTGTCTTTAGCCGCAAGGGAAATTGTGGAAACTGGCGGCAGGATTACGGACATTGCATTCAAGTACGGATACGAAACACCGGAAAGTTTTACAAAGGCATTTACCCGATTCCACGGGGTTGCACCCAAGCTTGCACGAGAGGAATCCACAAGGCTCGTCCTCTTTAACCCTCTTGTAATCAAACTAACCGTTGAAGGGGGAAAGTCTATGGACTACAGAATCGTAGAGACAGAGGCAAAAAAGTTTCTTGCCCTGGTAAGAAGTTTTAGGAACGAAATCATCAATGATGACGACAACCACGAAGTTGCAGATTTTTGGGGAGAAGTAGAGGAAAAGAAGATGCTCACGCCTGCCCGCATGCTTAGGAAAGAAGGCAAGAGAGACCTTTACGGCCTTTGCACGCCAACAAAAGCTGGCTCAGAAAGCTTTGACTACGGGATAGGCATTCCCATAGACAAGGACACCGCCGACTTTGACCTTGAAAAGATGAAGCAGGCGGGATTTTCTCTCTGGGACGTAAAGCCTGCAACTTATGTTGTTTTTGACTGCATGGGTAAGGACGCAGACTGCATCCGCGACACCTGGGCAAAGTTCTACAAGGAATTTCTTCCGCAGATGGGCTACGAGGCCGCAGACGAAACAGACTACGAGCTTTACTTTGACGCTGCAAGTCCAAAAAGCCGCCCGGGCTTGTTCTGCGAGCTTTGGATTCCAATACGGAAGAAGTAGGCAAAAGGCCTGCCTTGCAAATGGGGCTGTTCAAAAGGAATGGACAGTCCCATTAAAAGTTTTTGCTATTAAACTGCAGCTTTTATCTTTTCCGCAAGTTCCTTTACTTTATTCTCCGAAAGTTTAGATATTTCCGCAATTTTTGGAATAGAAAAAGTCCCGTCTTCCAATAATTCAACAGCAATTTGAGCCTTTAGCGCTTCTTTTTCTTCTTCTGCAAAATCTTCCATAATCTTACACATACGCCTAATTCCTTTTTCATCTTTCTTGAAATATCTTGTTTTTTCAGCAAGAAGCCCCAACTGCATTTCATCAGGATCTGCACATGAAAAATCATGCATCAGTTTTCCAATATCATTTTCACCACGATACTCACCGTTTACATATATTATATTTGATTCATCGCAAAAAATCATTCCATTTTCTTTAACAGTCCGATTTATATGATATAACGGCAAGCCTCCTTTTAAAACATCATGCTCTGTAATAAAGATTACATAGGTCTCAGGCAAATCCTTAAAATTCTGCCGTGGCAAAAGGGTATTTGCATCCAAAACAGCACTATAATACCTAGCCCTTTTCTCCCCTGCCCCTTCATCAGCTCGCTGAACTTCAATATTATAAAGTTTACCCGCCTTGTCCCTAGCCTTTATATCAAGTCTAACAGAACGACCAATCAAGTTTTTTATCCAAACTTGGCCTTTTGATTCTGTTACTTTTAAATCATCCCTTTGCAAAATGATTTTTAAAAGAAGCTCTGTAGCTTCAATGTCATCCTCAAAAACTTTTGACATAAAATCATCATCAAAAAGTCTGAATTGTGCTATTTTCGAAAGAAGAAGTCTCCTTCTTTCTATACTTTCATCATTAGCCATCCATATATTCTACAGGAGAATTAGATTTTTTTCTAGTAGAATAAATAACTATAACCCAGAATGCCAACCATTAAAAAGCCATGGAGGGATTTTCTTCGTACTTGCCAACCAATAAAAAGCCCATGGAGGGGCGACTTAGCAACATGCAGAATTGCACAGCGATTCTGCAATACCTGGAAAAATCCATGGAGGGATTTTTCCAGGTCGTACGCCGCCATGGAGGGGCGCGATAGCGTTGCTGATGGCGCAGGTCCCTGAGCCAGTCGAAGGGCCGGAGCCAGCAGCAATGGAGGCGAAAGCCGGAACCCCGGAACGGCGGTGGCGCAAAGGCCTGTCCGGTCGAATTAGCCATGGCACAAAATGGTAGAGCCATTAGGACTACCGTCCTGAAAAGTACCGTCCAGAAAATCACCGTCAAAAAAAATGCCAGTCAGAAGCCAAAACTAAGCCCTTCTGAAAAAGCCCAAAGAGGGTCCAAACGGTTGAAAATAAATAAAGTTTGGTATATAATTCTTGCCAAAGGATTGCAAAAAGGCGAAAACGGCTATGTTACGTTGTAAAAACAACCGTTGCGCCAAACATTCCTTACAGCAAGGAGTTTTTAATGAACGTTTCTGACATTAAACATGCCGGAATTAAGGCATGGGTTGAAGAATGTGTTAAGATGTGCGAACCAGACAATGTTGTTGTCGTTGACGGTTCCACAGCTGAATATGACCGCTTGATGAAGATTTGCGTAGACAAAGGTCTTGCAACTCCTCTTGCAAAAAAGCCGCACAGCTTTTTGTTCCGTTCACTTCCAAGCGATGTAGCCCGTGTAGAAGGACGCACATTCATTTCTTCAGTAAAGGAAGAAGATGCTGGTCCAACAAACCACTGGATTGACCCTGTAGAGCTTAAGGCAACAATGAAGGGTCTTTACACAGGTTGTATGCACGGCCGCACAATGTACGTAATTCCGTTCTGCATGGGACCTCTCGGTTCACCAATCGCAAAATACGGTATTGAGCTTACAGACTCAGAGTACGTTGTTCTTAACATGGACATCATGACCCGCGCAGGCGAAAAGGTATGGCAGTACGTTGGCACAGACGGCGACTGGGTTCCATGTCTCCACTCTGTTGGTAAGCCACTCAACAATGGCGAAAGCGACAACGGCATCTGGCCTTGCGCAGACGTTGAGCACAAATACATTTCTCAGTTCCCGGAAGAAGGACTCATCTGGTCTTACGGTTCAGGCTACGGTGGAAACGCATTGCTCGGAAAGAAGTGCTTTGCCCTCCGCATTGCTACAGTCCTTGCACGCAAGGAAGGCTGGCTTGCAGAACACATGCTTATCCTTAAGCTTACAAACCCACAGGGCGAAGTTAAGTACGTTACAGGCGCATTCCCGTCTGCTTGCGGTAAGACAAACCTTGCCATGCTTATTCCTACAATCCCTGGCTGGAAGGTCGAGACTGTTGGCGACGACATTGCCTGGATGAAGTACGGCGAAGACGGCAGACTTTATGCCATCAACCCGGAAGCAGGTTTCTTTGGCGTTGCACCGGGAACATCTGCAGAAAGCAACAAGAACGCTCTTATCTCTGCAGAAAAGAACACAATCTTTACAAACTGCGCACTTACAGAAGACGGCGACGTTTGGTGGGAAGGAATTGGCTATCCTGCAAAGGGCAAGCTTGTTGACTGGAAGGGTCAGACACGCGACGCTCTTCCAAAGGACAAGTCTCCTAAGGGCGAAGAATTTGCACACCCCAACGCACGCTTTACAGCTCCTGCAAAACAGTGCCCCTGCATTGCATCTGACTGGGAAGATCCAAAAGGCGTACCGATCAGCGCAATCCTCTTTGGTGGCCGCCGTCCATCTACAATCCCGCTTGTTCACCAGGCACGCAACTGGAACCACGGTGTATTCCTTGGCTCTATCGTAGGTTCAGAAATTACAGCTGCATCTACAATCAACGCAGCAGAAGTTGGTAAGATCCGCCGCGACCCGTTCGCAATCCTCCCATTCTGCGGATACAACATGGGCGACTACTTCCAGCACTGGATCGACGTAGGTGCCGCTGCAAAGGACAAGGACAAGCTTCCTAAGATCTTCTACGTTAACTGGTTCCGCAAGGACGAAAACAATGCAGACCTCCCAGGAGGATTCATGTGGCCAGGATACGGCGACAACAGCCGCGTACTCGCATGGATTTTTGACCGCTGCGACGGAAAAGACAACTTTGTTGACACACCAATCGGCTATATGCCAAAAGAAGGCGCTCTCAACACAGACGGCCTTGCAGACTACTACAAGAAAGTTCTTCCCGAAATCACAAAGGTTGAAAAGGAAGGATGGCTCAAGGAAATTAAGGATATTCGCGAGAACCACTATCCAAAGTTCGGAAAGCACTTGCCAAAAGAACTTTCAGAATGTCTCGATGACCTTGAAAAGAGGTTGAACGCCTAACAGCAAAAACTAAGGCAAACCACCCGCTCCTTCATCTTTGTAGGGGCGGGTATTTTTTTACAAGGAGAAACACATGCAAAGATCAAAGGCAAATGCAAAGACACTTGTAAGCATAGCAGGCATGGCAATGGCTCTGGCACTTATTGCATCCGCAGCTCTTTTGCAGACGGGTTGCAGCAAAAAGCAAGGCGGCACAAGCTCAAGCAATGATGGGGCAGCAGAAAAAACAGAATCTTCTTCAACAGACTTGGTGGAACTTGCAGGCTCCACAAATGCAGGCAAAGCAGAAAGTTCATCCCAAGGCTCTACGGCAAACGCTTTGGCAGAAGATGCATCCGCTGCAGAAGGAACAGACTCTTTAGACACGGACATTGCAGAAGCAGCAGAAGCAGCAGAAGCGGCAGAAGCGGCAGAGCCTGTAAACGCTTCATCAGAAATCCTTCCGCCCCAAGGCTTTGATCCCTTTGCAAACCACCGCTCAAAAGTCGGCAGCACATGCTACACCTTCCCCATTTTCAGAATCTTCGGCTTTTCAAAAGACGGCAAGATGGCATACTCCTTGGAAGAAGAAGTTGACGGCCGCGGTGGAACAATCATCCAGTACATGATTCAGGACCTTGTAACAGACAAAATCCTCTGGACAACAAAAGACGACACTGAAGACTGGACAGCCGAGCAAGACAGCATGGCAACCCTTACCACCTTCCAGATTTCACTCAACAACAAAAAAGCGGAACTCAAAAGCGCAATGCAAAAGTACGGCATAATCCAGGCAGACAGTGAATTCCTTCAGTTCCCCACAAAAGACGGCTACAGCTGCACCGCAAACGTCCAGGACAAAACCAAGGACGGCGAAGACGACTGGCTTGGAAAAATCGACTACCAGATACGCGTAAAAAACCCCGCAGGAAAGTCAAAGACGGTCGCAAGCGCAAAGGACGAAAAGGCCTACCAGGTTGTGGTATGCGGCTACTTTAAGAACCCCTACGAAAAACGTCTGGCAATAATCTACGGAGAAGAAAAATATGTCTTTGAGGGCACGGGAATAACCTACCACGTTTCAGGCTGTGACCTGTCCGAAGGAAGCTTCAATTAATGAATTTTAATTTTCTTGCGGCGCTTTCCTTTTGATTCGCTTCATTTCAACCGCAAAGGGAAAGTGGCCTTGTAGGTGGCAGTTCCGGGGTTCCGCGGGGCCCTACCCGCTCCATTGCTCCGCAACCCGCCTCCCGGCGGGCCCCTCCATTGCCTGCCGTGCCTAAATTTGCAAAGACCGCTCAAACCAATGCCTTTGTCATCCAGCGTTTGCTCTTCCACCTAAGAAGCATTACAAATCCTCTCGTAGTCTCGTCAAGCGCAATGCCAAAGAAGCAGCCATATATTCCGTAGCCCAGCTTAATGCCCAGAATCCAGGCACCCAAAACCATTATGCACCAGTTGGAAAACATTCCGTAAAGAACCGGAAAGCGGATGTCTCCCGCCCCCTTTAGCGCACCAACATAAATCAGGTTAAGCGAGCGTCCAAATTCCAGCAGTATGGAAATAATAAGAACCTTGCTTACCATTCCAATAATTTCCTCGTTCTTGGTAAAAATGCCAATCGCAGGCCCCTTCACAAGATTCAAAAGGAGGACAAGCAAAACACTTGCACAGGTTGCAACAAGCCCGTACTTAAAGACCTTCCTGTATGCAGTCTCGCTTTCTCCAGCGCCAACATAGTAGCCGGTCTTAATCTGAACCGCAGCCCCAATTCCTATTGCAATAATGAACACAAAGCGGGCAAGGGTATTCGTGTATACCTGGGCATCCATGGCATAAGTTCCAAGGGAAGAAATCATGCCCATAATAAAAATCTGCGAAACATTGTAGGAAAGGTTTTCACCGGCAGTTGGAATTCCAACCCTAAGAATCGTGGCAAAAACCTTTTTGGGAACAGAAAAAAGCTTTTCCATGTTAAAACATATGTCTTTCCTGCGCTTAATCATAACGGCAAGAATCACGCAAGAAACAGCCGCAGAAAGGAGTGACGCCCCAGCAACGCCTGGAACACCCAGAACCGGAAGCCCAAACCATCCGTAAAGTGAAAGCGCGTTTCCCACAACATTTATCAGGTTTGCCACAAGGGTAACAACAAGAGTCTGCCTTGTATAGCCGTAGCAGCGCAAAATTGAACTCTGCAAAAGGCTTACCGCGTTAAAGATTGCCCCCGCACCGCCAAAGATAAGAAAATACTCGCTTGCAAAAGAACGCACACTGTCTTCCAGCTTGTAGAGGCCAAGCAATAGCGGTGTTCCAAAAAATACCGCAAGAGTCAGTACAATTGCCAAAATAAGTACCATTATTACGCTTGCCTTGGCAATATTGTTAAGCTCTTCCTTTGAACGCTCTGCGCCAAGATACTGGGCCAAGACTATGGAGCTTCCAATTACGACTATGTTAAAAAGAATCTGAAGGAAAAATATGTACTGCGCAACAAGGCCAACACCAGCAACAGCCTCCTCGCAATACGTACTAAGCATAAAGGTGTCTACAAGAGAAACTACAATCCTAAGCAGCTGTTCCCCCGCAAGAGGAAGTGCCAGCTGCACCATGGGCAATGCGCCGCGTGATTTATTTTGCATAAGCAAAGTACTAGCACACCGCGACTTTTTTTTCAATAGAAAAAAATCAAATAATTGCCCAAATTTTGCGATTTTTCACTTAAAAAAAATTTCATACACCCAACAGCTTGACTATGAAAAATCATTAAATTCAATTTTATAGGTAGAGATTCGGGGTGCAGTAAAGAGTAACTCAAGCAAGGCTTGTCCTACCGTTAAATGCGGGGGTTGCAGGGGAACTCCCCTGTAAATACCAAGAATTTTCATACTCCACCTATAGGATTTTATTCAAAAATATGCTATAATAAATGCGAGAGGTAAAGAATGTTGGTTTCAACCCGTGGCAGGTACGCACTGCGAATCATACTTGAACTTAGCAATCATCCAAGAGAAGAATATGTTCCGCTCATAGAAATTTCCGAAAACCAGGGCATTTCTCTAAAGTACGCCGAAGCAATCGTAGCTTTCCTAACAAAGGCAAACTTGCTGGAAGGCAAACGCGGCAAATCTGGCGGCTACAAGCTTGTAAAAGATCCATCCCAATACACAGCCGGCGAAATCCTAAGCCTAACGGAAGAAAGCCTTGCACCTGTTGCCTGCCTGAACGACAACCCCAACAAATGCCCCAAGGCAAAGACTTGCAAGACCCTACCCCTCTGGGAAAACATGAACACGCTCATCCAAGACTATCTTTTTAGCGTAACCATAGAAGACCTTAACCACCCCAAGAAAAAAAAGTCGGCAGATTAACAAGCCCCCAGTTGAACTAAAAAAAGGAGTAAAAATGTTTTCCAGAGACAATACAGAACTTGCCCGCAAAAAATTTTTTGACCAGTTTAAGGAAAAAACAGGACAGAATGTGCTTTCCGTTGAATTTGCCACGCTTACGGCTTCTTTGCAGACATTCAGCCTGTTGGAACTTGACCCGCCACCAGGGCAGAACGAACTTGCAGGGCTTCTTGTCTTCTGCGAGGAAAGCCTTTATTTTTACGT
>Ga0310695_10003187_pt1 | contig 32725 bp, 19 predicted proteins | sample RumenRJG_04DNA_FD_203882 | JGI IMG/M metagenome (GOLD analysis project Ga0310695, IMG submission 203882) | Bovine rumen microbial communities from Lethbridge, Alberta, Canada - RJG_04 (v2) (version 2) | ecosystem: Host-associated > Mammals > Digestive system > Stomach > Rumen | place: Canada... | reverse complement strand
ACCCCGTTGCCGGCACTGAGGTGGAGGTGGGCGACGAGATTGCCATCAACTTCGACGGCGACAACTTCCAGGCTTACGTGACCACCGACGGCAGCGATCCCGCTACCTCGCTGACGATGATGAACCTGTTCCCAGGCGAGACCGTCACCGTGGCCGGTGAGGGCGAGTTCACCGTGAAGGTGGTGCTCGAGAACAACCAGACCAACGAGCAGACTCCGTTCGAGGCTGTCTATCCCATCAAGAAGGCTGTGGTGGCCGAGGTGACCTTCGACCCCGTTGCCGGCACTGAGGTGGAGGTGGGCGACGAGATTGCCATCAACTTCGACGGCGACAACTTCCAGGCTTACGTGACCACCGACGGCAGCGATCCCGCTACCTCGCTGACGATGATGAACCTCTTCCCGGGCGAGACCGTCACCGTGGCCGGTGAGGGTGAGTTCACCGTGAAGGTGGTGCTCGAGAACAACCAGACCAACGAGCAGACTCCGTTCGAGGCTGTCTATCCCATCAAGAAGGCTGTGGTGGCCGAGGTGACCTTCGACCCCGTTGCCGGCACTGAGGTGGAGGTGGGCGACGAGATTGCCATCAACTTCGACGGCGGCAACTTCCAGGCTTACGTGACCACCGACGGCAGCGACCCCGCTACCTCGCTGACGATGATGAACCTGTTCCCGGGCGAGACCGTCACCGTGGCCGGTGAGGGCGAGTTCACCGTGAAGGTGGTGCTCGAGAACAACCAGACCAACGAGCAGACGCCGTTCGAGGCTGTCTATCCCATTAAGAAGGCTGTGGTGGCCGAGGTGACCTTCGACCCCGTTGCCGGCACTGAGGTGGAGGAGGGCGACGAGATTGCCATCAACTTCGACGGCGACAACTTCCAGGCTTACGTGACCACCGACGGCAGCGATCCCGCTACCTCGCTGACGATGATGAACCTGTTCCCGGGCGAGACCGTCACCGTGGCCGGTGAGGGCGAGTTCACCGTGAAGGTGGTGCTCGAGAACAACCAGACCAGCGAGCAGACGCCGTTCGAGGCGGTCTATCCCATCAAGAAGGCTGTGGTGGCCGAGGTGACCTTCGACCCCGTGGCTGGCACTGAGGTGGAAGTGGGCGACGAGATTGCCATCAACTTCGACGGCGACAACTTCCAGGCTTACGTGACCACCGACGGCAGCGACCCCGCTACCTCGCTGACGATGATGAACCTGTTCCCGGGCGAGACCGTCACCGTGGCCGGTGAGGGCGAGTTCACCGTGAAGGTGGTGCTCGAGAATAACCAGACCAACGAGCAGACTCCTTTCGAGGCTGTCTATCCCATCAAACCGGTGGCTGAGCCTTGGGTGACCTTCGATCCCGTGGCCGGTACTGAGGTGGCTGTCGATGACGAAATCACCATCGACTTCGACGGCGACAACTTCCAGGCTTGGGTGACTACCGACGGTAGCGATCCCGCTGTTTCTGCCACAGCTGCCAACTGGTTCCCCGGTGAGGCTGTCGTAGTGACCGGCGAGGGTGAGTTCACTGTAAAGGTGGTGCTCGAGCGCAACGGCTCTACTTCTACCCAGGAACCCGTCTATGCTTTCGAGGCGGTCTATCCCATCAAGGTCGCTGATGTGGTCATCGAGACCAAGGCCAACGGTCTGGGTACCTTCTGCTATGACAAGGATCTCGACTTCAGCGCATCCGACGTTCATGCTTATGTGGCTCGCGTCAGCGGCAACAACGTGTTCCTCACCGAGGTCACCGAGGTGCCCGCATTCACCGGCGTGCTCGTGAAGGGTGAGAACGGTGCCGAGGAGGTGACCGTGCCCGTCATGGAGGGTGCTGCTCCTATTGCTGTTGTCAACGACTTCGTCGGCACAATTGAGGAAACCGAGGTCGAGGCTGGTACTTGCTCCGTGCTCTCACTGCTCGACGGCGAGGAGGGATTCTACAAGTTCCTCGGAACGGTTATCCCGGCCAACAAGGCTTACTTCCCCACCGTGGCCAACAATGCCAATGCTAAGCTGACGCTCATCTTCGACGATGTCGACGGTATCAAGGCGCTCATCAGCGATGCTATCGTAGAGGGCAAGGCTTACAACCTCAACGGCCAGCGTGTTTACGATTCCTACAAGGGCATCGTGATTATCAACGGCAAGAAGTATGTGAAGAAATAATCAATGGTGAATTTTAAAATCATAAGAATATGAAAAATTATAGAATGCCTGCTATCAAAGTGTTGGTCGTCGCCACCGAGTCCGTAATCGCCGCTTCTGCCGACATGACGCTCGATGGAAGAGGCGTATACGATGTCTACGCACCCGTCACTAACTTCGAATAAACGTACCCAACGACTTGGCACGGCCAAGCGTCAATGCAACAGAGGGGGAGAGCCGCGGCTCTCCCCCTCGTTTCGTTCCACCGAAACAAATGAATAACTACGGATTTATCTGATTTATCTGATTTATCCGATTTATCTGATTATTTTGATTATTCTGATTTATCTGATTATTCTGATTATTCTGATTATTCCTGTAGTTGCACAAGCTGTAACAAGTAAAATTAATTCATAACCCCGAGTCTGGATTTGTCGCTTTTAGGGAGTTGAATATTTTTGTTCCTTCTTCCAAATAATTTTTCATTTCTCATCAGACAAATCAGATGAATCCGTAGTTTTAATTCACTTCAGACAAATCAGATGAATCCGTAGTTTTAATTCACCTCAGACCAATCAGATAAATCCGTAGTTTTAATTCTTACTATCAGATAAATCAGAAAAATCCGTAGTTTTTTAATTCTTACTATCAGAAAAATCCGTAGTTTTAATTCTTACTATCAGATAAATCAGAAAAATCCGTAGTTTTTATTCTTCCCATCAGAAAAATCCGTAGTTTTAATTCTCCCATCAGATGAATCCGTAGTTTTATTTGTTTTTCTACAATATATTTTTTAACTTTAGGCCCGAATTAGGAAAACAGCAATACAAATATTATGGCAATATAGTTTATGAAGACATACAATGAAAAAAGATACACAGAACCCCTGGAAAGCCCTGCCTACCGTGGCAGGGAGGTAAGGCTGTGCACCGACGGGAAATATCGCTGGACGTATCCCATGAACATGCTGAAGAATCCGCTTGTCTATCTCACCGTATGCAAAATATTCGGCGGCATAGGAGCCGTGGCATGGATTATCGGTTACGCCGGGGCTGTCTTCCGGGGTGAATGGGATAGGGTGCTGGGCGACCTCAAATGGTGGGGCGTCGCCGTGCTGGTCTTCCTCGCCATCAGCGCCCTGGCCTATCTGATTGTGGCAGCACAATATGGGTGGAAATACATTGTCGAGTTCACCATGGACGAGAAAGGCATCACCCATGAGCAGACACCCGCACAGAAAAAAGTGGCGCAGCGTATCGGCGGTGCGGTGTCTGGTGCCGGCGCCCTTGCCGGAAACGTGGGCCGCACAGGGCAGGGGATGCTGATTGCGGGCCATACCTCGCTGTCGTCCGACTTCGCCGTGGTGCGCAGTGTGAAGGCGTTCCGTCGGTGGCATACCATCAAGGTGAATGAGCCTTTTGCTAAAAATCAGATTTACACCACGCCAGAGGACTTCGACTTCGTGCTCCAATACATACGGAGCCACTGTAAGAAACTTAATAATCACAATTCTTAATACATTCAGTTATGAAAAACAGTTTTTCTACCGACTTGAGGATGGCTTTCATGGCCATCGCTTGCGTTACATTCCTGGCGGGTTGCGGCCATTCGGCCAATGACAGTAAAAATGCTCCTGAGGCGAAAGTAGACAGGGCCGTGGCGGCCGCACCGGCAGTGGAACAACCTGAGAGCGCGGAGGAAGAGGCTGATGAACTTGGGCCCGATGGGTTCGAGGTGATAAAAGCGGATGGAATGAAAACACCCGTCAACGTGACGCCCAAAGGGGAAAAAGCCAATATCCAGGACTTCGCCAAGGCTTTTTGCGGGTTGTATCCCAATTACGAGCCCAACCAGAAGATGCTCAAATACCTGGCCGACCCCAAGGCTTTCGACCAAGATGCTGAGGTGTACACGATGCATTGCAACGTCCCCAACGGCTATATCAGTTCTACCTTGTGGACAGAAATAGACCGTCACACCACTATGTGTTACTGGAACCGGAAAAACGGACATTCATTGGTGGGGGTGTTCATGAATAACGGCTCTGAAAACGAAGGCTCCGACCCAGCGTTCCTGTTCTATGACTACGACCCGAAGACCCGTGTTATGACGCCCGACACCGAGGTGTACCAGTTGGTGGAAAAAGTGGCGCTCAATAAGGACTTCGAAACTTTCGACCTGAAACTCCCCGAGGAGGGGAAAGACATTGTGGTTAATCTTTATTCCGACAATGGCGACGATGGCTATGATATAACCGAAAAGACGCTGAAATGGACGGGCCACGACTTCAAGTTAGTGCCATAATACGCTTATACAAAATCCACTTCTCTTTAATCGTAACCTGCTGATTATCAGCATTAGTCCTCCGTTTAATCCACTTAATTCGTTATATATTCCTTATTCTATTACCTCCCGAACGGCATAATCGCTAATTTTGCAACTGCAGTTTCGAAAGTTTATAGTTTATGTTAGTTAGGTTAGGTAAATTCCTTGTCGCATCCTTGCTGCTCTTCTTCGGGGGCAGCGGGATGACGGCAAGTGCGGACGACAGTCCGCAGCCCGATGCCGACCCCGAGGCCATTGTGACCTCGGGGCGTGCTCGTTTCACAGTGCTCACACCGCGTATGATACGCATCCAATACAGCACAAGGCAGCTCTTCGAGGACAGGGCCACCTTCGCCGTCATCAACCGGCGGCTGCCTGTGCCGCAGTTTACCACCCGCGAGGAGAACGGCTATCTCTATATCGAGACCGGCGAGCTCACCCTCCGCTATAAGATGGGCAGCACCATCACACCCACGCTCAAGTCGCCCAACAATCTCTCTGTCACCATGACACTCAATGGGCAGGAGGTGCTCTGGTATCCCGGCAAGGAGGATGCGCTCAACCTAAAGGGCACAAAGCGCACACTCGATACGGCCAGCGGCGACAACCAGCGCCCGGACTTGGAGGATGGTATCATCTCGCGCGCCGGATGGGCGCTCATCGACGAGTCGCCAAAGACCAAAAGGGGCGACGGCTCTACCACCTTCGCCTTCGACAAGCAGGTCGACGGCATCGACTGGCTGGCACAGCCGGTCGACCCCAATGCGCTCGACTGGTATTTCATGGGCTATGGCCATGACTACAAGGGGGCCATCGCCGACTATATCAAGATTGCGGGACGGCAGCCGCTCCCGCCGCTCTATGTGCTGGGCTATTGGTACAGCAAGTATCAGCGCTACTCGCAGCAGGACTTCATCGACCTGGTCAACGAGATGCGGCAGAATGATATCCCGCTCGATGTCATGATTTTTGACATGGACTGGCACCTCGACGGATGGACCGGATGGACATGGAACAAACAGCTCATCCCCAATCCCAAAGGACTCATCAACTGGATGCACGGCCAGGGCATCAAGGTGGGACTCAACCTCCATCCTGCCGACGGCGTGGGCAACCATGAGGACCATTTCAGCGAAATAGCTGCCGACATGGGCATTACGGGCGACCGCGTGCCTTGGATGTTGGAAGATTCCACTTTCTACCGCTCCATGTTCTCCCACATCATCCGCGAGCGGGAGCAGGAGGGGGTCGACTTCTGGTGGATTGACTGGCAGCAGAATCTCACCAGCTTTTATACCGAGGGGCTCGGCGAGACATTCTGGTGCAACCATGTCTTCTTCAACGATATGCGTCTCAACCGCACGGACCGCCGGCCTTTCATCTTCCACCGCTGGGGCGGACTGGGCAGCCATCGCTATCCCATCGGATTCTCCGGCGATACGTATTCCACCTTCGGCTCGCTCGCCTTCCAGCCTTACTTCACCGCCACGGCTTCCAATGTGTGCTTCGGCTATTGGGGACACGACCTGGGCGGACACATGCAGATAGCTCCCACCAATCCCGAACTCATGCTGCGGTGGCTGCAGTTCGGCGTCTTCTCGCCGGTTTTCCGCACCCACGGAGCCAGTCAGGAGGGCAACGAGCGCCGTATCTGGAAACTCGACAACTTCCCCATGCTGCTCGACTGTGTCAACCTGCGCTATCAGCTCATGCCGTACATCTACACGGCGGCACGCCAAGCTTACGACACGGGCCTCTCCATCTGCCGTCCGCTCTATTATGAGTGGCCGGAGGAGAAGGAAGCCTACCGCCAGGAGGGCGAGTATATGTTCGGCGACGATGTGCTCGTGTCGCCCGTCGTCACGGAGTCAAACGCGCAGGAGATGACGTTCCACAAGACGTGGCTGCCCGAGGGACGCTGGTTCGATGTGTGCCGCAATGAGATGCGCGAGGGCAATACCACCGTGAGCGGCTACTATGGCCTGGCGGATATCCCTTATTTTGTCAGAGAGGGGGCCATCTTGGTGTGCAACCCGCCTATGATGAACCTCAAGTCGGCACCCGACCGCCTGCTCGTCAGGGTGGTGCCGGGACAGGAGGGCTCCTTCTGCCTCTACGAGGATGCCGGCGACACACAGGACTATATCGACGGACAGTGCGCATGGACCGATTTCTCGCAGTCACGCTCTCCCGAGACCCTGTCGCTCGTTATCGCTCCGCGCAGAGGGCAGTATGAGGGCATGCTGGCCGAAAGGGCATGGCAGGTGGAGTTCCTCCTCGAGGACGAACCGAGGGAGGTGACGGTGAACGGGGTCGCCACTGCCGACTGGACTTACGATGCGCTGATGCGCCGCGTCGTGGTCAGCGTGCCGGCTTCGTCCTGCGGTGAGCAGGTGGTGGTCCGGCTGCAGCGCTCTGCCAGCGGTATCTCGCAGGTCGACGGTGCTGCGCTCGTCTCGCAACGTTATTTCGACCTCATGGGCCGTGAGTATTCTTATCCGCCTAAAGGCTCCTACATCGTGCGGCGCACCTTCGCCAATGGACAGGTCGTTACACAGAAATTCACCCGATAAAATCAACTTTGTTTACCATGTCAAGACTCCTGTATATTTTCCTCCTCCTGCTCCCTGCATCTGCCATGGCGCAGGGCTTCGAAGAACTCTGGGCCACGGGCAGCGCCGTGCCTGAAGGCACCTGCCCACTCATTAAGAGGCCCGACGGACAGTTCCGGTTCGCCGGTCCGCTCAATGCGGGCGAACTCAAAATCATGACCACCGAGGTCTACCAGAAGGGGACCACGCAGTTCCTCAAACCGCAACTGGCCGACTCTTATCTCATCAACTATGGCCTCAACTATGTGGTCACGTCCGATGTGGAGCAGCCGGGATGGGTGGTCTCCTTTCAGGAGGATACTTACCGGTTCCTCGTCGACCCTGTGGCGCGCCGCGTCACAGGCGAACTGATGTTGCCGTGGAACGAGGTGTTCATAGCGGGAAGTGCCTTCGAGGGGGGCGCCGACAACCGCGAGTGGAACCGCAACGGCATGCTGCCCTTCGAGCGCGACCACGACAATCCGTATGTCTTCTCATGGACGGGCCAACTGGCTCCCTACGACAATGTGGTGGAGCCGGGGCGTTTCAAACTGGAGGGACAGATGACCTGGGGACCGCGCGAGTTGCATCCGTATGTGCAGGACGAGAACCTGCTCGAGTCTACGCAGATGCGCATGGGTGGCGACGATACCAAGTGGCATGTCTATACGGAGGGCACCTACCATATTGTGGTCGACCTGTTCAATGAGACGTTCCATGCCGAACTCCTTTCCGACCATCTCCTGCCGCAGGAGGATGGAGTGGGAGAGATGAAAGCGGAACCCGGTAATACCGCGCCGGAGGTCTACAGCATCGACGGCGTACGCCTCCCGCAAATGCAGAAGGGGCTCAACATCCTGCGCTCTTCCGACGGCAGGGTGCGCAAAGTGTTCGTAAGATAGTCTTTTTGCCTATGTCGCTCCGTACTATTTCGCTCCGCTGCCGACAGCTGCTCGTTTGGTCAGCCGCTGTCTGGCTCTTTGTCCTGGAAGCGCCTGCGCAAAACACGGGTGTCTACGTAGGAGGGCACATCCGCCGTGAGAGACCGGCCACCGTGCAGAAACTCAAGCACTCAGGCTTCTCCTATGTCATCCTCTTCAATATCAATGTCGAGACCGACGGCACCCTGACCACCGACGGCGAGACGGTGTGCCGCGACGGGGAGTATGTCTTCGCCGAGACACAGCCTTTCTATGCCGATGATGTCCGCGAACTGAAAACCTGGCCCACCGCCATACGCCGCATCGAAATCTGTATCGGCGGGTGGGGCAATGAGTCCTACAGCCGCATACGCAGTCTTGTGGCCAGTGAGGGAACAGGGGAAAGTTCCATCCTCTACCGCAATTTCCAGGCGCTCAAAATGGCCGTACCGGAAATCGATGCGGTCAACAACGACGATGAGCATGCTTATGATGTGGCATCGGCGGTGGCGTTCCACAAGATGATGTGGCAACTGGGCTACCATACCTCGCTGGCGCCTTACACACGAAAGGAGTATTGGAGCGCGCTGGCCGCACAGCTCAACGGCGATTGTCCGGGGGCGTGCGACAGGGTGCTCCTGCAGTGCTACGACGGAGGAGCGGCCAATAGACCGGCCGACTGGAACCTGGAGGGCATCACGCTCCATGCGGGCCGAACCAACTATCAGTCGGACAGGGAGACTTCCATCCTGCAGATGGAGGCCTGGCAACAGTCGGGCCTCGTCAGCGGCGCTTTCGTGTGGGTCTACAACGATGAGACGTGGAACCTGAATGAATGGGCGGCGGCCATGAACCGGGTGTTCCCGGAGCAGAGCGAGGCTGAGCCGGTGGCCACATTTTACAGTCAGAACAATTTCGGCGGATTGTCGGCGGCACTGCCTGTGGGAGAGTATTGCACAGGGCAACTCGCGGTTTTCGGCATCGCCGACAAGAATATCGCTTCTTTCAAACTCAGTCCGGGCTATCAGCTCGAGGTCTTCGCCTCGAACGACCTCACGGGTGCCGGCAAGGTGTTCACCGAACAGGAAATGCCGCGCATGGGGGCGTGGGGCAACAGGGCTTCCTCGCTTCGTATCTCACCCGTTGGGGAGAGTGGGGTGACGGAAGTGGAGCCTTCGGCTGTGGACCATGGGGGCTATTATGATCTCTGCGGACGCCGAATGGCCGCACCGCCTCTCAAGGGTTTGTATATCGTGAAAAAGAATAATCGTACCGTAAAAATTACTGCTCAATGATGTCTCTTTCTTCCCGTTGGGCCGCGTTTTGGGCGGCTATGGCTGTCTCGCTGGCTGTATGGGCGGCGCCGGTCTCTCAGCAGCAGGCTTTGCAGAGGGCGGACGCCTTCCTGTCGGCCCGTGGGCGTACGGTGGCTGCGCAGGGGCTGGTACAGGGCCATGCCGCTCCATGCCACAATGGTGTGCCGGCCTTCTATGTGTTCAATGCCGAGGAGGGGGGATTCGTCGTCCTTTCCGGCGATGACCGCACGGCACCGGTGCTGGGCTTTGCCGAGAGGGGCGTTTTCTCTGAGGAGTCGGTGCCCGAAGGCCTGCAGTGGCTCCTCCAGATGTACGGCGAGCAGATAGACGGTCTGAGGATATCGGAGAATGGGTCCGAGGCGGCCGGCGGTCGTCCTGCCTGCCAGGCGGCGCCGGTACGCCGCAATATTGAGCCGCTCATGGCTTCGCTGTGGAACCAGGGCGAACCCTACAACTTGCTCTGCCCGCGCTATTTCAACCAGGACGGCTCCGAGGGCGACCGCTGCGCCACGGGCTGTGTGGCCACGGCGGTGGCGCAGGTCATGGCTTTCTACCGCTATCCGCAGGCCACCGTGCGCACCATACCGGGCTATGTGGCCTCCTTCGCCACCGACCAGGGGGAGAAGAAGGTGCAGCTGCGCAACATTCCGTCCGGGTCGGTGCTCGATTGGGACAACATGCTGCCGGTCTATCATGGTGGTGAGTCGGAGGAACAGCGCATGGCGGTGGCGCAACTCATGTATTGGGCGGGCATGGCGTCGAAAATGGCCTACGGACCGTCGTCGGCCACGTATATGAGCGATGCGCTCAACGGCCTCGTGCGCTATTTCGGCTACGACGACGGCTCGCACATCGAGCAGCGGGGCAGTCATACCATCGCCTCTTGGCACAACTTGCTCTACTCGGAGATCCTGGCCGGACATCCTGTCGCCTTTGCCGGGGTCAACAGCGGTGGGGCGCATGCCTTCGTCATCGACGGCTACGACGTGGAGGGGCTCTTCCATCTCAACTGGGGATGGGGCGGACTCGACAATGGCTTCTTCCGCCTGGATGTGCTCGATCCCGACGACAGTTCGGGCATTGGGGCCTCGCCGGAGCCGGGGGGCTACAACATGGGGCAGGAGGCGGTCATCCTGCGACTGCCGGATGAGGTGGCCGCCGAACCGGTGGCGCCGCGCCTCTCGGTCAACGATTGGGAAATAAGAGGGGGCGACTCGTTCTTCGCTAATTATGTCAACTGGTCGGGACAGAGTGCCGACTGGAATGTGGGCATCGCGCAGGTCGGTGCCGACGGCTCGCTCTCCTTGGTGGGCAGCTACAATACCGTGCATCTGGATGCCAATTACTACAGTGGGCAGACGTTTCCCGTCCGCGGACTCGCCCAGGGCGCTTACCGCATCGTGCCGGTAAGCAAGCGCACGGCCGACAGGGTGTGGCAGTGTGATGTCAATCCTGACATCCGCTATGTGCTCGCCGAGGTCGACGCGCAGGGAGCCGTGACGCTCTCCATACATCCCGTCGAGGAGGTGGAGGTGACGGGTATCGAATTTCCGGGCAACCACAAGCGGGGCGACAGACAGATGGTCAGGGCTTCTTTCCGCAATCTGGGCGAGGAGTATTTCCATGAGGTGCATCTCTTCGCAAGCCTCAACGGGCAGAAGGGGGAGTCGCTGTGCCGTACGGCTGTCGCTATCGAAGAGGGGGCTGAGGCGGTGGTGTCGCTCCATTTCACCCCGCAGCAAAGGGGCTCCTGGACCGTGTGGCTCGCTGCCGATGACAGAGGGCAGAACATCTTGGGCTCGGCTACAGTCGAGATAACCGACGAGGGCGTGGCGACAGAGGAAAATCTACGGTGCATGTCGGTGGCGGTCAGCAACCGCTCCGGAGGGGCCGTCTATGGCGACTGCATGCAGGGCCGGGTATCGGTCTACAACAAGGGCGACGTGCCGTATGACGGTACGCTCCGCCTGTGGCTCTTCAAAAAGGCTGACAACGGCTATTACTATGGCGATGCCAGTGTGTATGTGCCGGCTGTGGTCCAGCCGGGGGCTACGGTGCAGCTGCCGTTCTTCTTCGACCGCCTGCAGCTCAATGCCGATTATGCCATGAGCGTGATTTACGAACAGGGAGGCGACATCGAGAACGGCGGACTGCGCCAGATGGGCCGCACGCAGAAGGGGGTCGTGTGCTGGACGTCGGACAGCACGCTCACAGGTCTGGCGCCGGCGGCCATCGTCAATACGCCGGCCAATGCGCTGGCTTTGGATATGCGCACCCTGGGCTCCAGTGTGGTCACCGTGCATCCCAATGCCAATCCTAATACGCTTTACCTCCTGGCCGAAGGGGTTTCCATACCGCAGGGACTGGACGATTCCAATGTGGTGGTGGGGGCAAAGGCTGCTTTCGTGCGTCTTTCTAATGAGTGGGGATTTTGCGCTCCTCTCGCCTTCACGGCCGATGAGGCCGAGATGGTCTTCTCTGCCTTGCCAGGGTGGCAGACGGTGGCGCTGCCTTTCGAGCCCAGTGAACTGCCGCAGGGCATCAGACTCTCGCAGCTCGCTGAATTGGGCGACGACGGCATGCCGCTTTTCACCGATGTCGCTGCCATGGACCGCAACATTCCTTATCTCATGTGGGTGGAGGGCGATGCCTCGCTCCGTTTCGGCGGTGCCAATGCGCGCTTCTCGGCCTCACGGGGCATGCCCGCCGTGGTGGGCAATGATGCGGTGCGCTTCTGTGCCTCCACGGTGGGGGGCGAGCACACCGGGGTATGGGTGCTCAATGAGGCCCGCGATGCCTTTGTGTGGGGGCAGGTGGCGGCTGTGGCGCCTTTCTCTGCTTGGCTCACCGGCTCCACGCTTCCCACAAGCATTCCGCTGCCCGAGGGTGGACTCAACGCCATCGAGGTGGTCGAGGCTGGATTCGTGCCTGCTGCTTTCTTCAACCTGCAGGGACAGCGCGTGCTCCCCCAAGGAAAAGGGGTGTATATAACCAATCACAAAAAGATAATGCTATGGTAAGATGCTTGTTGTTCTTTTGCATGCTGTGCGCTGCGCTACAGTCGCAGGCAGCTCGTTCTGAAGTGCTCAACTCGCCCGATGGCAGGATAAAAGTGGAGGTCGAAGTGGCCGACTCGCTCTTCTTCTCCGTCAGCAGGGATGGTGAGGCGCTCCTGGCGCACTGTCCCATCTTCCTGCAGGTGGGCCAACGGTTCCTGGGGGTGAATCCCAAACTGAAGTCGGCGGCGAAATCGTCTGTCCGTAACGAAATACGCAACAGGGTGGCGGTCAAGAATGCCGTCACGCCGGACAGGGCCAATGTGCTCTCCATGTCTTTCCAGGGGGGCTACGAGGTGCAGTTCCGGGCTTACGACAACGGGGTGGCCTACCGCTTCTTGCTGAAGGGGAAGGGCTCCGTACAGATTGCACAGGAAGGCCTCGCACTGCGCTTCCCCAAACCTTTCAACGCGCATATCTCCAAGACGCCCTCGGGCTTCTGGACTTCCTATGAATATCCGTATGTACACCTCTCCACCGCCGAATATGGACCGGCCGATGAGATGACGTACCTGCCGGTGCTCTTCGATACCGACCGCGGCACCAAGGTGCTCTTCTCGGAGAGCGACGTGCGCGACTATCCGGCCATGTTCCTCAAAGGGACGGGACACAACGGCATGCAGGCGGTCTTCCCAAAGGCACCTAAGACGTGGGAGCCTTATGGCGACCGCGGATTCAACATCACCGAGGAGGAGGACTACATCGCGGCCACTTCGGCACGACGCTCCCTGCCCTGGCGCTTCTTCGTCATCGGCAGCGATGCTGACATCGCGGCCAATGAGATGGAACGGGTGCTGGGCGGTGAGTGCCAGATTGCCGACACGCAGTGGATACGTCCGGGCAAGGTGAGCTGGGACTGGTGGAACCACTGGACCATCTGGGATGTCGACTTCGTCACGGGCATCAACAATGATACCTATAAGTATTTCATCGATTTCGCCTCACGCTACGGCGTGGAGTACATACTGCTCGACGAGGGGTGGTGCAAGGATGTGCGCGACCCGTATACCATGCGCGAGGGCATCAATGTGCGCGAACTCGTGGAGTACGGACGGCAGAAGGGGGTGGGGGTCATCCTCTGGCTCTCCTGGCTCACCGTAGAGCAGCACATGGAGCTGATCAAGCATTATGCCGACATGGGGGTCAAAGGACTCAAAATCGACTTCATGGACCACAGCGACCAGTGGATGGTCAACTACTATGAGCGGGTGGCCAAAGAGTGTGCGGCCAACAAGCTGATTGTCGACTTCCACGGTTCCTTCAAACCGGCCGGACTGGAAATACGCTATCCCAATGTCATCTCCTACGAGGGGGTGCGGGGCCTGGAGCAGGGGGCTGGATGCCATCCCGACAATACCATCTGGCTGCCCTTCATACGCAATGCGGTGGGGCCCATGGACTTCACACCGGGCTCTATGGCGTCGGCACAGCCGGAGGACAACAAGGGCACGGCATCGCTGCCCGTGGGCAGCGGCACGCGCGCTTACCAGATGGCGCTTTATGTGACCTTCGAGAGTGCGCTGCAGATGCTGGCCGACAGTCCCACCCGCTATATGCGCGAGGACGAGTGCACGCGCTTCATCGCTTCCGTGCCCACCACATGGGATGAGTCAAGGGTTCTCTCTGCCGAGGCGGGACGCCACTATGTGGTGGCAAGAAGAAAGGGCAACAAATGGTTCATCGGAGCCATCACAGGGTCGCAGCAGCAGGATATCTCGCTGCCGCTCTCTTTCCTCGGCGGTTCAGGCAGGCTCGTCTACTTCCAGGATGGTGTCAATGCCGACCGCATCGCCGTCGATTACCGCAAGGGCGAGCGACAGGTGTCACCCTCAGAAACCCTCCAAATCCATCTCGCCCGCAATGGGGGCTGGTGCGGAGTCATCACGCAGTAGAAATCTCCTAAATTCCTAATAAATGCAACTTAAAAAACTTGGCGCAGTAGCCCTTGCAGGGCTGCTGTCAGGGGGCTCTTTTGCCCAAAACAAAGAGATGAAAGCCTATATGGTGGCCGATGCGCATCTCGACACGCAGTGGAACTGGGACGTCCAGGCCACTATCCGCGACCATATCCGCAACACGCTCACGCAGAACCTCTTCCTCTTCAAGCAGTATCCGCACTATGTGTTCAACTTCGAGGGCGGGGTGAAGTATGCGTGGATGAAAGAGTACTATCCGCAGCAGTATGAGGAACTGAAACACTACATCGCCAACGGACGGTGGCACATCGCAGGCAGCAGCTGGGATGCCAACGAGGCCATCGTGTGCTCGCCGGAGGCTTGGCTCCGGAATGTGCTACTCGGACAGACGTTCTACCGAACGGAGTTCAACACCGAGGGCACGGACATCTTCCTGCCCGACTGCTTCGGATTCGGCTACGCGCTGCCTACACTGGCGGCTCACTGCAGCCTCATCGGCTTCTCGTCGCAGAAACTGCAGTGGCGCACCAAACCGTTCTATGAGGGTGGAAAACGCTACCCCTTCACCGTGGGCCTGTGGCAGGGTATCGACGGCAGCCGCATCATGATGACGCACGGATTCAACTATGCGCAGCGATACGACGATGCCGACCTCTCGCAGAATGCTGAGCTCATCCGCGAGGTGGGGGAGAGCCCGCTCAAGATGGTCTACCGCTATTATGGCACGGGCGATATCGGCGGCTCGCCGACGCTCTCCTCCGTCAAGGCGCTCGAGAAGGGCATCAGCGGCAGCGGGCCGGTGCAGATTGTCTCGGCCACCAGCGACCAGATTTACAAAGATTTCATGCCCTTCGACCAGCATCCCGAACTGCCGGTGTTCGACGGTGAACTGCCCATGGATGTGCATGGCAATGGGTGCTATACCTCGCAGGCGGCCATGAAACTCTACAACCGCCAGAATGAGCACCTGGGCGATGCCGCCGAGCGGGCTGCCGTCATGGCGCAGTGCCTGGGCGAGGCGCGCTATCCCTCGGCATTGCTCACCGATACGTGGCGCAGGGTCATCTGGCACCAGTTCCACGACGACCTCACGGGCACGAGCATTCCGCGCGCTTATGAGTTCTCCTGGAATGATGAGCTCCTCGCACTGAAGAAGTTCTCCGATGTCCTCACGCACAGCGTCTCGGCCATCACGCGCCGCATGGACACCCAGGTCAAGGGACTGCCCGTGGCGGTGTACAACAGCGAGGCGTTTCCTGTCACTTCGCTGGCGGAGGTGAAATTGCCGGACAACCGCCTCTATACGGCCTTCGCGCCCGACGGACGCAGCATGCGCTCGCAGGTGGTGACGAAAGAGGATGGGCACTACCTGCTCTTCGAGGCGGAGGCGCCTTCCGCCGGACTGGCAGTATATGATGTGCGGCCGGGTGGGAAAAATGTGTCTGCGAAAGCGGCACGCAACCGGCGCATCGAGTCGTCGCGCTATGTGCTCGAGGTGAACCAGTTCGGCGACATCGTCTCGCTCCTCGACAAGGAGGCGGACAGGCAACTGGTGGCGCCGGGCCGGAGCATCCGCCTCGTGGTGTTCGACGACTGCCGCTCCGAGGCATGGCCGGCATGGGAAATCCAGAAAGCCACGCTCGACAAGGAGCCTGTGGCGGTCCACTCCATGGCGGACATCTCCGTAGAGAGGGGACCGCTGCGGCAGACCATCGTGGTGAAAAAGCATTTCGGCGATTCGGACATCCTGCAGCGCATACATCTTTACGAAGGGGCCATGGCGGAGCGTATCGACGTGGAGAATGTGGTCGACTGGCGCACGCCCAATGCGCTGCTCAAGGCGGAATTTGCCCTCGGTGTGGCCAACGACGAGGCGGCTTATGATATCGGTCTGGGACATGTCAGGAGGGGCAACAACCGCGACAATCTCTTCGAGGTCTATGCGCATGAGTGGACCGACCTGACCGACCGCTCGTGCCAGTATGGCGTGACGCTGCTCAACGACTCGCGCTATGGATGGGATAAACCGAATGACAACACGCTGCGCCTGTCGCTGCTCTACTCGCCGCAGCCGGGCAGGGGCTATGCTTATCAGGCTCGTCAGGACTTCGGCCACCATGTCTTCACCTACAGCATCGTGGGCCACAAGGGGGCGCTCAATCCTGCACAGGCGGTGCGACGCGCCGATGTGCTCAACAGTCCGCTCCGCTCCTTCCGGGTCGACAAGCACAAGGGGGCCCTGGGCCGCTCTTACTCTTTCCTCACCTGCGACAACGACCAGCTGGTGGTGCGGGCCCTCAAACAGGCCGAGGTGAGCGACGAGGTGGTGGTGCGCGTCTATGAGACGGGAGGCAGGCAGACGCAGAAGGCCACGCTCTCTTTCGCCGCCGACATCGAGAAGGCGGTGGCGGCCGATGGCACCGAACGCACCCTCAAGGCGGCGTCGTTCAGCGGCCGCTCGCTCAGCGTGGAGGTGAATCCTTTCGGGGTGCGCACCTACAAGGTGACGCTGCGCAAGAGCGCGCCGAAGCAGGTGGAGACGCAGGTGCTCAGCCTGCCGTTCGACCGCCATTGCTTCAGCTTCAATGAGTTCCGCTCCTCGGCCAATTTCGAGGGTGGGTACAGCTATGCGGCCGAACTGCTCCCGAAGGGGGGCATCGAGGTGGGCGATGTGCCTTTCCGCTTCGGTGAGCCGGATGCTGCCAATGGCCTCTCCTGCAGGGGCAACGAACTGAAATGGACGGCCGAAAAGGACTACCGCCATCTTTATCTGCTCGTGGCGTCCGACCGCGACGACCGTGAGGCGGCTTTCACTGCCGGTAAGTCGAAGCAGTCTTTCCAGGTGCCGTTCTATACGGGCTTCATCGGTCAGTGGGGGCACGACGGTCAGACCGTGGGCTTCCTCAAAGAGGCGGAGGTGGCCTATGTGGGCAGTCACCGCCATTCTGCAGCCGCCGATGAGCCGTACGAGTTCACTTATATGTTCCGCATCAGAATCGACCTACCCAAGGGGGCGCGCAGCATCTTGCTGCCCGACGACCCGCATGTGGTGGTCTTCGCCGCTACACTGGCCAATGATGCCGACGAGGCCCTGCCGGCTGCTCCGCTCTTCAAGACTTCGCTCATAGCCGACGGCAAAAAGGCCGCTGCCGATGAAACTGCCGTGCAACGGGAAAACGTACTCAAGAAGGCGACCGTCGTGGCGGTCTCGGGCGAGGTGAATGAGTCGGAGAGGGCGGTCTTCCTCACCGATGGCGACGACAACACCAAGTGGTGTGATGCGGGAGCAGCGCCCAACTATGTGGTCTTCGACCTTGGCGCTCCCGTCGAGGTGAGTCGCTGGCGTCTCCTCAGTGCGGGTGCGGAGCATCCGTCTTACATCACCCGCACCTGTCTGCTCCAAGGCCGCAACAGCGCCAGCGAGGAGTGGCGCACGCTCGATATGTTCGATGCCAACCGCTCCAATACCGTCGACCGCTCCTTTGCCGCCGCCTCCGTGCGCTACGTACGCCTCTTCGTGGTCAACCCCACACAGGGCAGTGACTCCGCCGCCCGCATCTACAATTTCGAACTGTTCTAAGACAGGAATCAAGCTATAATAAAAGGCCGGGGTTCTTTCGGGAATCCCGGCCTTTTCCTAAACTTCCCCTGATGCATTTTTGGTGTTGAAATAAGCAAAACTTCTACTTCCTATATTGCCTTCTGTGAGGATATGAGAGAAATGGAAGAAGTGTTTGTAAAGTCGTTATTTATATGATAAGATGTTGATGCTATGACTAAACAACATATAGTTTTCCTAACAGGTGCAGGTATTACAAATCAATAATTCTCTCTTCTCATATATCTCAATAGAAAACGGGCATCTGATTGTTTCTCTTCAGGTGAACTCATCTGGCTGAGTAGAGGATCATTATAGATGTCTGGTATGTAGTTGTGCTCTAGCAGATAGAGGATGGCTTCGGTACTGATGCTCTTATCGTTCCAGAACATTTCTATAGCTTCCTTACGCGCCACGGCTACATCGTAGTAAGGATTGGAGGGGTCTGCTATACATGGCGTAAATCCGAACGAAAAATGAAGGGCATACTTCTTGGCATTCTTGTCGATGAACAATAAAGGATGCTTTCCCGTCAGGTCTTGCTCTTTGAGGAAGTCGAAATGTTCTGGCCGATAACCCATGTTCTTCATCAGATAACTCTTCATCTCATCGAGATCATAGAAATAAAGGATTTCCTTGCCACCACTCCGTTCCAATAGCATTTCGCCTGTTACGTCACGCTTTCCTTCTGCCTTGTAGTCAGGGTCATCCTTCACGAAATCATCCCAGTGACTGGCTATATCTTTAACAGGAATTATGATACCGTTCAGGTGCCATGTTCCAAGATATTTCACGAAGATGGCGCAACAGCCGTCGTGCTGGCGTAGTTCCATATCGTCAAGCGTCATCTCGTCACGGGCTACCCGTATCTTTTCACCATTGGTGCGGAGCATTTGAAGCCACTGGTCGTCGTCTTCTACGGTGTACTTGTAGTAACTCATAGGCAGCACCTCTATATCCATCATTGCCTGAGCCTCACGGAGCATTGACTTCGTGCGCATCAGCGCTGCTATATATTCCTTCGTTTCAATAGCCAATGGCCCCACCTTATAGGCAAAGATGCTGTGCATGATGGCATAGTATACCTTCATTGAATCCTCCGGCATCATGTTACTCATGCTGTCGGCCTCTTTGATACGTTTCTCAATCAGTTTCTCTGCCGCATAACTTCTGGTCAGATAACAATCCATGAATATCCATATCAAGGCAGAACGCATCTTCTGGAAATCCTCACCAGCACGGCGGAGCATGATGGAGATGTCATTTGACAGTTCTTCGTTGATGGGAGCTTGCTCAAATGTCTTGTCCAGTCTATCGAAAGCCACTATTGCCATTTCCCTAAGCGATTCGGCATCTGCATTCCACCAAATGTCGTCCATCTCTGTTGCAGCATGCCATACTATAAATCTTACTGCCTCGAAACTTGGTTCATCAGGATAATACTCTGTTTCAATATCGTGATACATAGGAACTGCCTGCCCAAACATCTGCTGGCTTAGGGATGAAAACGACCTCCATTGTCCACTATCAGCAACAATATCCTCCATATAGTTGGCCAGTAGTATTGCCGAATACCGCATAATTGCTGAGGTTTGTTTGCTAAAGTCCAAGCGCAGTTGCTTGAAATCGTCAAGCAGTTGGTTGGCAAGCTTGGCATAATAAGCATCTGTATCGTATGATTTCTTATTCGGATGCGACTGGCAGATGTCCATCGCCACTATCCTGTGAGTTCTCCTATTGTTCATAAGTATTTCACCTATATTCAGCAGTACTTTGGTTTTACAATCTTTATAAGTTCCTTAGCAACAAAAAGTCGCTCAGGATTTTGTCCTGTCAGATTTTTCACTTAACTTACTGCTGCAAATGAAGACAAGCAAAATCATCTGGGGACACGACAAAAATAAACATAAAATCTGAGATAATCACTACTCTTGGAGGAATATTTCACGTTTAGTTGTGGATTTTAGGTTTGATGGAAAGTTTGGGGATTATTTTACTTTTTGCAGAAAAGTCTCTGTTTATTCTGATAATATTTGTATTTTTGTTGCGACCGCAAGAAGGTGGTGGTGAAGTAGGGGGGCGGCATCAACAGCCCCTTCGCCAATATGTTCGACGTACCGGATACCGTCAATATCATTCTTGGAAAAAACAATAATTATACAACCATGAGAAAATTATTATTTACCCTCGCACTGCTGCTATTGTCTTTCAATGCCAATGCGCAAATCTGCACTTTCCCTGTAAGAATTATACATGATAACGGCATTATGGAAATGGGAGATATATCAATTAATCCCCAAACCATGCAATGGTATTGGGAATGGCTCGGCGATGAATGGCTCGACTTTTATGCCGCTGAATGGAATCCCACTAGCATAACAATTTCACTGGAAGAGGGGAAAAAGCCACCCACTTCTTCCCAACAACTGGAGCTTTACACCAAAGGTACTCATACTTCAAGCTTTATCAGTATTGACAGTACTCCCGATGAATACCTCGTTGCCTATTACCTCGTGGGAAAACCAATATGCATGGGAGCCCCGAAAAACAAGGCAACTGACGAAGCCTTCCAAAAACTGCTGAAATCATTTAATCAGATAAAAGGCAGGGCAAAAGAAAAAACGTCCTCAAAAATCAATGATTATGAACCTGAAGATTCTGCTCAAGTGGGCAACTATGGGAAAGGCAGTCAGGATGATTCGGTTGTCAACACTTATACACCCGATGATTCTGCTCAGGGCGACAGCTTTTGGGATGACATTATAGATCCTTCGTTTATTGACTCTGTAGTGGTCACCCAGGAAGTGTATAAGCAAAAGAACAAGAAATTCCTCCTGCAGAACGCTAAAAAGCCAGGTGTCATCACTTTACCCAGTGGATTGCAATATAAGGTGGTGCACAAGGGCTCTGGCCCTATAGCGAAGGCTGACGATACCGTTGAATTTAAGTATGAAGGCAGACGCATTGAGGGCTATGACATTGAGGATGGATCTCATACAGCTTCTGTCAAACCAGCTGACTTGATAAAGGGGCTTAAAGAGGCCATCACCAAAATGCCGGAGGGCAGTACGTGGGTTGTCTTCATCCCCTACAACCTGGGCTTCGGCGAGGCTGATACCGATTTTATACCTCCTTTTACCACTCTCATCTATAAAATCGAAATCGTGAAAGTGATAAAGAACGGGTCAAGGTAAACTTTGAATCACGGGGTGAAAAAACATCTAAGCAGCTCCATCCTGTTTTGCAAGTCTTGCAAAATGTTTTTTCTTGCTTTGACGGTGAAGGCACCGTATCTTTGCATCGTCAAATGATAAGAAAACAAACATTTTAATAATTACAAGTATGGAAACTCAGAAAATTTTCAACCTCGTTATTCTTGACGCATCAGGGTCAATGCAGTCCATCTACAATCAGGCGCTCACAGGCGTAAACGAAACTCTTGCCACCATCCGAATGGCGCAGGAGGTACATCCAGAACTGAAGCAGTATGTCTCGCTCGCATCGTTCAGCGCCGGCGATAACTTCCTCAACCGCATCTACTCGGCAGTGCCTATCGCTGAGGCGCGCAACATTACCAGAAAGGACTATCCGCTGCTCGGATGTACTGCCCTCTACGATGCGATGGGCACATGCATCAGCGAACTACAGCAGAAGGTCTCTCATGGCGACCGCGTCCTTGTCACCATCATCACCGATGGCTATGAGAATGCATCGCACACATGGAGCGGCAAACAGATAAAGTCACTTGTTGAGGAACTCCGCCAGATGGGATGGACATTTACCTACATTGGAGCTGACCAGGATGTGGAGAAAGTGGCCGCTGAGATGGGGGTAAGAAACGCTCTCCGTTTCTCCGCTAATGCGGCAGAGACAGAAGCCATGTTCGCAAAGGAATGCCGAAGTCGAAGCAAGTTTTATGCAAGAATGAGCTGTGATTTGGCATCTGGCAGCGCTTCAATGGCCGAGACCGATGACTATTTTGCCTCCGACGACGAACCGCAAAACGAGCCTCACGACGGACCGCAGAACAAGCCGGACTACGAACCGCTCGGTGGGCCTCAGGCTGCCCCGACAACCGAAGCCCCCAAGAGAATAGGCTTTTTGGGCAGGCTGTTCGGAAAAAAATAACAAGTCAATAACTGCGCCGGCAAGGTCATTCCCTGCCGGCGCATAAAAGTATGTCAAGTATGGCTGTAAACGAATTACTATTCAAGGATTTACCATTTCGCCCTGATTGCAATCAGGTGTTTTACATCGAGAATGGCTATGATACGGATGCGAACGACTTCATCCGTAGCAATTATGTTGAATTGAAATCCATGTTTGCCCATAATGGCATGGACTTCTACTACCTGCCGTACTTGCTGAGGGAGCATGACATTGAAGCTAAGGTCCGCTACTACGCTCCTTACCTGTCCCAAAAAATCCTCGTCACCGAAGTGAGGAGCAATGCGTTTGTCCCGTACATCGCAGATGATGACACAAGGGAGAATCTGAAACCGTCGCTTGTCTTTGGGGGAATGAAGGTGGGGTATGACGGAGTTACTAAGTTCTTGCAAGTACTGCTGTCCGACATAGGCCTCACTGAATCGAATGCTGTCGAAAGGCTGATACGCCTGGTCGTGGAGAGGCGTGAGGCGTATTCCTTGGAAATAATACGCAGTCGCGCTCAATCCGTCGAATTAGCCGCCTCTTCTTTTGGAAGCCGCATGAAGGAGGACGATGCTTGTGTCAATCCCGTGTCATGTCCGTCCGCTGAACCTTCCGACTATATAAAGCCTCATGAAGAAAAGACAAGTACGCGCCGTAATCATAAGGCATCCAGTGGCAAAGCGGGAATTCTCAGACGTGTCCTCAGGCGCTTCGGGTTGGATGATGATAAATACCTCGATGTGTCTGGTGGCAGTGAGGCTGCCCAAAAGACAGAAGAGGAAATAGACGAGGAACAGAGCCTGGTTGAGACAGAAAAGGTACTGCGGGAACTTCGCAGAACCGTTCAGAAACTCCGACTTGAAGGGGTCTCGCTGATGGCGATACATGAGTTCATTGACAAAAATGAGCCGTTGTCCCGCATGGTTATCTCTCCCGACTATCGCATTTTCCTTCCCGACTACAATGGCATGGAAATCGAAATGGGGGCTTTGCCCAAAGCCATCTATTTCCTGTACCTGCGCTATCCCGAAGGTATTGTCTACAAGCACATGCAGGATTATTACACCGAACTCCTCAATATCTACAAGCAGCTGCGGCCAAATACCGACGAAGCCAGACTCAATCTCACCATTACCAAGGTGGTCAATCCTTTGGGCAATGCGCTCAACGAGAACATCGCCCGCATAAGAAAGGCGTTCGTGGAGAAATTCGACGAGCATCTTGCCAACAACTACATCATAAAGGGAGAGCGTGGCGCGCAGTACTACATCCCTCTCGATAGGGATTTGATAGTTTGGGAGGAATAGCTTCTTCCTTCCTCCTTCCCGCAAAATGAATCCAATCATCTGATTAAAAATACAAACTACGGATTTATCTGATTTATCTGAAATAATCAGCCCAATCAGGAAAATCCGTAGTTTTTCATGTATACTACAGGCACTCAACGTATAATAGCAATAAAGTCGTGCCAAAAATGTTGTTGAAATAAACAAAAGTGGTATGAAATTTTTCTCCTCCTTTTCTTGCTCACAAACCGCAAAATGACTAAATTTGCACCATTGAGTTTTTCTTGACTTTTCCAAACAATAAAGCCAATAATCTTAACCACATATAAAAACCATGAAAAAGTATCTCATCTATGCCTTCAGCGGAGCTATGATTGCTGGGGGATGTACATCAGAAAAGGAACTCCAGAACACTATCGACCAAGAAGAGACATTGGCCAAAATGTCGCTCGAGGACAAAGCGCATTTCGTCATCGGAACAGGTATGGAGGGCGTAAGCGGCGACGATGCTGTCATCGGAGCCACACGCAGCCTTGTGCCGGGAGCTGCCGGAACCACCTTCCCGCTCGATTCGCTCGGCATACCCGCCATCGTGCTGGCCGACGGACCCGCCGGACTTCGTATCGATGCCACCCGAGAGGGCGACAAGGCTACCTACTACTGTACGCATTTCCCCATCGGCACCTTGCTCGCCTCTACATGGAACACACAGCTCGTAGAGGAGGTGGGAGCCGCCATCGGTGAGGAGGTGAAGGAGTATGGCGCCGATGTGCTCCTTGCTCCGGCCGTCAACATCATGCGTAACCCGCTCTGCGGACGCAACTTCGAATACTACTCCGAAGACCCCGTGGTGGCCGGCAAAACGGCCGCGGCGTATATCCGGGGCGTGCAGAAGAATGATGTGGGTACAAGCATCAAGCACTTCGCGGCCAACAACCAGGAGACCAACCGCATGAACACCGATGCACACATCTCGCAGCGGGCACTACGCGAAATCTACCTCAAGGGATTCGAAATCGCCATCAAAGAGGCAAAGCCTTGGACGGTGATGACGTCGTACAACTATATCAACGGCATCTATACTTCAGAGAGCAAGGACCTCGTGGAGACCATCCTGCGTGATGAGTGGGGATATGAGGGCACCGTGATGACCGACTGGTTCGGTGGAAAAGACGGCGCACGCCAGATGTGGGCCGGCAACGATATGCTACAGCCGGGAAAGGCGGAGCAGTTCGATTCTATCGTGGCGGGGGTGAAGAGCGGCAAACTGGCCGAGGCCGACCTCGACCGCAATGTGCGGCGCATCTTCAACCTCGTGGAGAAGAGCCCGCGCTATCAGGGCTATAAATATTCCAACAAACCTGACCTGAAGGCGCACGCGCAGGTCACTCGCTCCTCGGCCGTCGAGGGCATGGTGCTCATGAAGAATGAGAAGGCGCTGCCGTTCGGTGAGGCCGTGAAGAAGGTGGCGCTCTATGGCAATACTTCCTATGACTTCATCGCCGGTGGTACGGGCTCTGGCAATGTAAACCATGCTTATGTGGTATCACTGCTCGATGGCATGAAAAATGGCGGATATGCAGTTTCCGAACCGCTGAAGAAGGCTTATGATGCCTATCTCGCCGAATGTAAAGCGAAGGCGGAGGCCGAAAAGCAGGCGACCATCAAGAAAAATCCGGCAGCAGCGCAGTTCCTCAGCTTCCTGCCGCAGGCACTGCCCGCAGAAAAACTGTTCTCGGCCGATGAACTGACGGCGCAGGCCGCCGACGCAGATGTGGCCGTCATCACGCTCGGAAGGGTCTCGGGAGAGTTCCTCGACCGAAAAATGGCCGACTTCAACCTCAGCGACTCCGAACGCTCGCTCTTGCAGCAGGTGTGCGAGGCTTATCACAAGGCGGGCAAGAAGGTGGTGGTGCTCCTCAACATCGGTGGCGTGATTGAGACCGACTCCTGGAAGGCGCAGCCCGACGCCATCCTCTGCGCATGGCAGGCTGGACAGGAAGGCGGCAACAGCGTGGTCGATGTGCTCAGCGGAAAACAGTCGCCTTCGGGCAAGTTCACCATGACGTGGCCCGTAAACTTCAATGATGCTTACTCTTCGAAAAACTTCCCCATCGACGAGGACCCGCGTATCGACATGACCAAGCAGGGACAGAAGGGCAACGTGAGGAATGTCGACTTCACCGACTATGAGGAGGATGTCTATGTGGGCTACCGCTATTTCGACTCCTTTGAGGTGCCGGTGAGCTATCCCTTCGGCTTCGGACTGAGCTACACCTCGTTCGAGTTGAGCGATGCGAAGGTGACTCCCAAGGGGGATGGCTTCGAGGTGAGCGTGGTGGTGAAGAACACCGGCGAACGCGACGGCAAGGAGGTGGTGCAGGTTTATGTGGCCGCTCCCGACAGCAAGGCGGCCAACAAGCCGGCCAAAGAACTGAAAGCGTTTGCCAAGACCCGACTGCTGAAACCGGGCGAGAGCCAGACTGTCACGATGCAGGTGAAGACGGCCGACCTGGCCTCGTTCGATGAGAATGCATCGGCATGGGTGGTGGCCGAGGGTACTTACCAGTTCCTCGTCGGCGTTTCCTCGCAGGATATCAAGGCGTCGCTCACCACTGCCGTCAAGGCACAGACCCAAAAGGTGAACGATGTGATGAAACCGCAGACCAAGATGAATCTCCTGAAAAGGTAGTAATACTGTTTACCCCGCTTCTCTAAAACCTGAAATCTATGAAACAGAAGTTAATAGTATTGATAACCCTGCTGCTCTGCAGCCAGTGGGCATGGTGCCAGAACACTTTAGACCAGATTCGACATCGCTACCAATCATATAAGGAGTATATCGACACCCATAAGGGTACCAATATGAATGATGGCGGCGAGTGGGCCGAATATTACCATTTGGAGGCCCGACAGATGCTCCCGGGCACGGGGGGCCACATTGAGGATGTCTATATGTACTGGGAGGAAAAAGGCGAGGGCGATGAGGACCTCATCTATCCGCCTCATGTACTCACTTTCGCCACCAAGAAATACAACTACGCAGCAAGGCAGTACTATGAGGAGTATTTGTTCGACAGCGAGGGGAAACTGCAGTTCGTCTATGGATACGACCCAATGTGGGCACCCGAAGATTCGGCTGAAGACGAGCAGTATGAGTTTCGGTTCTATCTGAATAAGGGCAAGCTCATCAAGGCGGTCATCAAAAAACGGGCCGACGATAACCAGCCTTACAAGGAGGTCCTCTCCGGCACGGCCCTGAAAGGTGCATTCAGTAGCAAGTTCTCCGAATACGAGGCCAGTGCCGAAGCGCTTAAGCTGCTGTTCAACAACATCGAAAAAGAAGCTTACAACTATAGATAAAAAGAATCCCGAGGACAGTTCCTCGGGATTCTTTTTATCTCAATGCCTTCAACTCAATGCATTTCTCTCAATGTCTTCCGTCGTTGATAGGGTGGGTATGGGGCTTGTCCCATCTCTTGCAGATTTTGCATTCTACGGGAAGTGTTGACTCTACATTCGTGCTGTTGTATCGGATGATGCGATGGCCGCGGCCAAGCTCAGCGCGTTTCTCGGCGATATCCATCTCCTCTCTACGGCGCGCTTCTTGTCGGCGGTCTATCTCTTCAATCTCTTCTTTCAGTTGGCGGCTCACTTCGCTCTCGAAGTTCTGGGGCTGGATGATGCCTGCCGCTATGCCTCGGGCTATGAAATTCTCTTGAGCAGTGATGATTGAATTGACCGTCGCTTTGTCTACGGGCGTGTCATAGATGGCGCCGCTTCTTGACTTCACGCGCTCCCCGTCAGTAGAAATGAGGAATTCTCCCGGTATGTCAACAAGACGGATTGTCACGCAGTTGTTCATATTTGTATAAGCATAGGGGTTTAGGAAAGAACTCGGAAAATTATAGGAAAAGGCGGTTCTCACCCTTTGAAATACAATCCATCCGTCGCGATAACCATTCTGCCTGTAGGTGGAGGAGGGATTGTTGAAGTCTACTGGGTCGGGAAATATGGAATAGAGCACATTGCCCTGGCCGTCCTGAAAACTGCGTACCGAACAATAGCCGAGCGACCCTGATTTGTGCCAATATCTCGTCTCGCCTACACCGGGAATGCCGCCTGCCACCTGGGTATATCCAGGGATGTTGTTCTTGTCCTGGGCACGGCGGTTTTGGACTGTCTGCGTGGTGCTGCTTGCCTTGCTGGCTTTTCCTTGCTTGGGGGCATTCTTGGCATTCTTGGCCCTGACGGCCTCGGCCTGTTGCCGCCGCTTCTCTTCTTTCTCGGCCAGCAGCTTGGCAGCCCTTTCCCGCTTCTCGGCAAGTTCTTGGGCGGCAATGGCTCTTTCTTCCGCCTGAATGGCACTCATCAGCTTGTTGGCGTCGTTCTGGCCGTCGGGATCCGTATAAAACAGATACTCATAGGTATATTCACGGGCTTTGGCCAGGTCTTTGTTCACACTTAATCCATAGCGGTACAGCAGGGCCATGCCGCGGCACGACATCCAGTAGCCGGCGTCGTATTTGTCCTTCACTTGTTGGGTCGCTTTGCTGAAGCATTCAAACGCCTTGCCGGGGTCGTAGAGCTTGGAGTCTTTGTTCGAGTAGCACTCGCCCAGGGGGTAATAGGCTCTGGCCTCTCCGCCTTCAGCAGCCTTGGAGAGGTAGGCGAAGGCTTCGTCCAGCTTGCCTTCTTTCCACAGGGCATGGCCCACTTGGTAGGTGGTCGCGGCGCTCTGGGTGAGAATGGGCTCGTCGGTCGAGAGCAACTGGAGGTCGAGGGGCTGTGGGGTCACTTTGCGCTCCACGGGCTGGCCGTGCTGGGGGATTATCAGCTTGCGGCCGGCATAGCAGGCTTTGCTGCTGGGATTGGCGGCCATGAGCTCTTCCTCGGTGATGCCGTATTTACGGGCTATGGTGCCAAAGTCCTCACCGCGCTGCACCACGTGCTCGCGCTGCTGGGCCAGCAGACTCATGCTTAGAAGGAACAGGAACAGAGCTGTCGCAATTCTTCTCATAGTTGACGGGCTTTAGTATCTTACTACCAGATAGTTGGACACGCTCCAGAATCGGGTGGCGTCGGTGATGGTGAGGGTGCTGGTGCCGTCACCGTTGTCTGTTATGGTGTACGAGCCTGCCGGCATCTGGGTCAGAATGCTGACTTTCTTGCCGGGTATCTTGAAGGTCTTGCTGTGGCGGATGTCTATCTTCTGGAAAGCGGAGGCATTCACTTGCGAGAGGTCGAGCTTGCTCTTCTTGAAGAGGGTGCCGCCGCTCAGAAGGCCGGCTTCTTTCAGCTCTTTCTTCGAGCCGATACACACGTAGGCTTCATTCATCATGTTGCTTTGCGTCACGAGGGCTTCTTCTTGCTGTTTGGTCTCTTCCTGTAGCTCGGCCACCTGGGTGTTGAGCTTTTCCACATGGCCCTTCAGGGTCTTGATGTCGTAGTTGCGCTTGGTCAGTTCCTGCGTCAGCTCTACGATGGCTTTGTCTTTCTCCTCAAGCTGTTTCTTCAGCGACCCGATGGTCTTCATGAGCTTTTCGTTCTTGGCGTTCACGTCGCCGTTGGCCTTGAGCTTCTCCTCAAGCAACGCCAGACGCTCCCGCTGCCGCTGGAGTATCTGCTTGTAGGCTTCTATGTTGTTGAGTATCTGCTGCTTGCGCGACACACTGCTCTCGCCCAGAGTGCGCAGCACCTTCCCGTCCATGTCAATCACACTGTCCATGCTGGCGTTCACGGCATCCAGGAAGAGGTCCATCTCGCTCATCTCGGCCATACGGTCGCTCAGCTCCATCCGCAGTGAGTCGGCCTCGGGGTTGCCCTCGTCGGTTCCTTTGCCGCCGCAGGCGGTCATTAAGCAAAGAGCCGTCAGAAAAAAGACGGTAAAACTGTATTTGTTCATCATGATAAATGGTTTTTGATTTGCTTATTCTGTCGTTTTAACGCGCCAAAGATACAAAATGATGAACAAAAATGCAAATGAATAGAGTGTTTTTTGATAGAGACTTGTTATGTGTACTATGCATGGAAGAGGTCATCAACATCAACCTCATTATTGATACTTTGCCATCCGGCATTGTGCACTAAACCCGAAGAAGTGACCATTGTCAATTGAAGGGATTTATTAGTACCAGTAACCTCGCGGAAAGTGTCACGCCGTTCCAACAGCCATTGTGCATATTCTGTAGAAATTGCAAAGGGCTTGTTAGTGAATTTCATCTCACAAAGGTTGATGGTCTTATCACCACGGTCAATGATCAGGTCTATCTGGGCACCCTTGTGTTCTTCACCGTCCTTTCCAATATATGGTTTACACGACCATGAACAAACATTGGTCAGGATACCGCTTATGCCCAACTTATGCTTGATTTGAGGAATATGGTGCAAGCAGACTTGCTCAAAAGCATAACCCTCCCAACTGGAAATATCCTGTCCAAGATGACTCCAGTAGTGTTCGTCACCTCCATGATAGTTCTTAACGAAACGGAGATAGAATAAAGAATAAAGGTCGGTAAGTTGATACATCACATCACGCTCTGACTTTCCAAAAGCATTGTAGCTACGGATGAAATCACAATTACACAAATCTTCGAGAACATCTGAGAAATATCCACTGTCTTCCACTCCGATTTCCTTAATCAAATCCTGTCGTGTTAAACCTTTCATCTGCTTTGAGAGCACTTCAACAACTCGCCGATAGAGGCGTGACTCTTTAAAAAGTGACTTATAAAGGAAGTTATACTCTTTCTGCAGGGGCGCATTCTCTGAAAAGAACAAGGCGTCTATGTTCTGAGCTACGCTCAATTTTCTACTCATCATATCAAGGTAATATGGTGTTCCACCAACAGCCATATAGGTCTCAATGATAGACTGACGGGATAAATCGAAACCTCGAGATTTCAGGAAATCCTCTGTTTCACTTAGATTGAATGGACGCAGATAGATTTGCTTTGTTACCCGATTATGCAGTCCACCCTTATCGCCAAGCAGCTTGTTGGTCATCCAGGTAGTTGCCGAACCACAAACTATTAATTTAATATTGTCATGTTTCGATGCCCAGCCATTCCAGAACAAATCAAAAGCTCTAAGGAAACGGGAACGGGGAGTCTCAAACCATGGGAGTTCGTCGATGAAGATATCTATACGTTCCTTGTCAAGCAATGTCTCTATATACTCACGTAGCATGAGGAATGCAGACATCCAATCCTTGGGTACTTTATATTTTTTCTTAGCATAGTTTCCCAGCTGGTTAGCGAAATTGGTGAGTTGTTCCTTGCGAGTTCCTTCATAGATACCTGTTGCATAGAAATCATATTTCGCATCAAAAGTCTTATCAATAAGGAAAGTTTTACCGATTCGCCTACGTCCATATATGGCAACCAACTCAGCTTTGGGGGAACTGATTATTTCCTGCAAGAGTGCAGACTCTTGACGTCTGCCTACCATTATATTCTTTTTCTCCATTCTCGATATGTTTTTAGTAGTGCAAAGATAATAATTATTATTGGTAATAAAAGGAATAATGCATTATTTCACTTCGGTAACCGACTTTTTTTAGGGGTTACCGTAGTGCTATCTGCGGTTTTTTTGATAGAATTACCCACATCTTGTGTGTTGGCATCTGCCCTTTCACAGTCACTTCGCCAAGCATCTGCGTGTCGGTCTGCATCTGGATGTCTCCCAGTTCTAGGGGGGGCATTGAAAATAGAATCAGTCTTTTTCATAACCCAACAATTTTATCAGTTTATCCCTAATCGGTCATTAGGAATGATGTCAGTTCTGTATTTGTTTTAGACAGATTGTGCACATCGATATCGAAGGCGTAGCGGGCTACGTCGAGATATTGATGTGTGCAAGGTGTCAAAAGAAATGCAGGAATGGCATTCATTAGACAGAAAATCCATAAGAACATAAAGAATGTCGGCCTAATGACCGATTAGGGTTTATTAATTTGGCTGCAATATAAATGAAATCACCCAATATTTCCCTTATACAAACCGACCTCTGAGAATCTTCCAACCTGCTGATTCTCAGACTTTAGCCTTTTATACACAGCCAAATTGGCTTATACAATTCCTTTTGAATGGGGCCATGTGCTCCTTTCTTCCTATCTTTGCAAAAAGAAAAACTGCTAATCCTCTATTTGTCATGAGAAAAATCCTTGCTGCGCTATTGCTCACCGCACTGCCCGTCATGGCCTCTGCCGCTGTAGAGCCGGGCAAAACCTACCGCATCGTACCGGATGCCAACAGCCGTGCTTCGCTCTTCGTGAAAAATGCGGCCCGTATGCCCGACACACCCGTCGTGGTGTGGACAGAGACGCAGGTGCCGGCACAGCAGTGGACGGTGCTCGCTCTCGACGACGGATCCATGGCGCTCAGAAATGTCTATACCGGCGGATATCTCTCCACCAAAGACAACTTGCTCGTGCAGACTGACCTGCCGGCACCGTGGACGCTTGAACCGGTGGACGAGGAGGAGAATGTGTACAATCTGGCGCAGGAGTCTTACCTGGGGGTCACCGCCACAATCGACGGACAGCAGCCGCGGTTGGGCAACGGCTCCGTGTGGCACTTCGTCGAGGTGGAGCCGCTCCCGCAGTTCAACGAGGCGGCTCGCCAACGGATGCTCGACGCTTTCCTCGAGCATTACCTGCAGGACAAGGGTCAGGGCTACCGCACCTTCGTCAATGGGGGATGGAACGAGGCGGAGACGCTCGAGGCGGTGCTCGACTGCTATGAGGCGACCGGCGACCGACGCTTCCTCGCTGTCTTCGAGGGATGCTACGACTATATGCGCTACCACGTGGGGGCCAACTGGGACGGAGGGGCCGCCGTGGCGGGATACGACTGGTATGGCTACGATTTCAACGACGATGTGATGTGGATGATTATAGCCGCCGCAAGGGCCTATCTGCTCACGGGTAAAATGAGCTATCTCAATGATGCCAAACGTAATTTCGACCTCATCTGGGACAGGGCGTACCTCGGCTATGTGGGACTGCTCCGGTGGGCGGAACATACCGGCGACAGAAACGGGGCCAACTCGTGCATCAACGGACCGGCAGAGGTGGCGGCTTGCTATATTGCGCTCGGCTCGGGCGATGTGTCGTACTTCGAGAAGGCACGCGAGCTCTATGCCAACCAGCGCTCGTATCTCTTTGAGCCGTACACGGGAAAAGTCTACGACAGCGTGGTGTTCAATCCCGACGATGTCACTGTGAAGGACCGCAACACGTGGGCTTCGACTTACAACCAGGGCACTATGCTGGGCGCCGCGCTGCTGCTCTACCGGCATTTTGGCGACGAGCAGTACAAGACGGATGCCTCGCGCATCATCGCCTATGCCAAGACGGCACTCTGCAACAGCGACGGCATCGTGCGCGTGTGTCAGAACGCCGACGGCGACTTCCAGGGTTTCAAGG
>Ga0310695_10003186_pt1 | contig 32727 bp, 34 predicted proteins | sample RumenRJG_04DNA_FD_203882 | JGI IMG/M metagenome (GOLD analysis project Ga0310695, IMG submission 203882) | Bovine rumen microbial communities from Lethbridge, Alberta, Canada - RJG_04 (v2) (version 2) | ecosystem: Host-associated > Mammals > Digestive system > Stomach > Rumen | place: Canada... | reverse complement strand
GGACCCGAACAGCCCAAACTGCTTCGGAACCTACAATCCAAGGGCGGTGGATAGCGACAGCTATCCAAAGATTCATCATCAAATCGATGGATTATGGGGTGCGCGGGTCACCTTTTAAGGTAATAAAGTGAAGAAGGTGGACAGGGCGAGATTCGAACTCGCGGCCTCTACCATGCCAAGGTAACGATCTTCCAACTGATCTACCTGCCCAGCAAATCGCTTGATAGATTCATTGTTCTTATACCTTTGCCCTCGGGTCAAGGTCAGAAGTCGCGGGTCAGAGTGGACTGGAACCTGTGGATCTCGCCGGGGATCTGGGTGGGGTACTTCCCGTTGACGCAAGCGAGGCAGAGGTCGTTGGCGTTGAACCCGATGGCCTCGACGAGGCCCTCGATGCTGATGTACCCGAGGCTGTCGGCGCCGATGATCTCGCGTATCTCCTCGACGGAGTGCTTCGTGGCGATGAACTGGTCCCTGCTCTTCATGTCGACGCCGTAGTAGCAGGGGGCGATGATCGGGGGGCTTCCGACGCGTACGTGGACCTCCTTGGCCCCGGCCTTCCTGAGCATGGCCACGAGTTTCTTCAGGGTGGTGCCGCGGACGATGCTGTCGTCGATGATCAGGATTCTCTTGCCGGCGACGGTGCTCTTGATGGGGATCATCTTCATGGACACCGCGTTCTCCCTCTCCTTCTGGTCGGGCATGATGAAAGTCCTCCCGGCGAAGCGGTTCTTCATGAAGCCCTCCTCGTAGGGGACGCCCGCCACCTGTGCGTATCCGATCGCATGGGCGCGGCCGGAGTCCGGGACGGGCATGACCAGGTCCACGTCGGCGGGGCACTCCCTGGCGAGGATCTCGCCGATCCTCTTCCTGACGTGGTAGACCTCCCTGCCATCGAGGACGGAGTCGGGCCTGGCGAAGTACACCCACTCGAACATGCAGAACGCCTTGGAGTGCTGCGCTGGAGCGGGATAGATCTTGAACGTGTCCTTGGTGATCTCGCAGATCTCGCCCGGCTCTATGTCCCTGACGAACTCCCCCTGGAGGGCGTCGATGGCGGCGCTCTCGGACACGGCGATGAATCCGCCGTCCAACTTGCCGAGGCACAGGGGCCTGAACCCGTAGGGGTCCCTGACGGCGAACAGCCTGTCGTTTATCAGGATGGTCAGCGCATACGAGCCGTCCAGCTCCCCCATGGTGGCGCGGAGCGCCTTTATGGGGTCGTTGTACTGGTTCATGAACTTGCCCAGGAGCTTGATGATGAGCTCGCTGTCGGAGTCGGTGAGGAAGGTCCAGCCCTCCTTGCCGTACTTCTCCTTGAGGTTGGGGAAATTGGTGATGTCCCCGTTGTGCGCCACGGCGACCGGGCCGAAATTGGTGGTGACGGTCAGCGGCTGCGCATTGACGACGGATTTGGCTCCGGTGGTCGAGTATCTCACATGGCCCACGCCGGAATGACCGACGAGGGCCTGGAGATCCTCCTTGTTGAGGGCAACGTTGACCAGTCCGTTGCCCTTCTCGGTGTTTATGGATGCGCCGTCGAAAACGGATATCCCGGCGCTCTCCTGCCCGCGGTGCTGGATTATCATGAGGGCCGTATAAACATCAGGCGCGACGTCGTAATCGGCGATGATACCGACGACACCGCAGCTGTGCTTCGGCCCGGCCATGAAACCGCCTTACTCGCGGAGCTTAGCCCAAGCGTAGGACCTGATCTTGGCGGTCTTCCCATATCCGCAGGACGCGCAAACTCCCTTCCTAACGTGGTAGGAGCGCTTTCCGCATCTGCGGCAGGGTATGTGGGTCTTGTACTTGTTGTGTTTTCCCTGTGCGGGTGTTCCCTTTCCCATGGTCATCTCTCCTTTATCGTGATATCCAGGTCCGCGGGGACCTAGGGGCCCGCTCTATCTTACTAATAAGATAAATCGGGCGCTACGGGTTGCACCATACGTGATTTGGTATATAACTTGATAGGTTCCGGAGGCACCGTTTCCGGGCATTCGGGCGAACCCTCCGATGGTGGGGGCGTCCAGCCTGTCCATGTCGTAGAAGATTATCGCTTCCCTCACGCCGTCCGCACCGCAGCCGATCCCCATGAAGTGGTCCAGCATGGACATCCTCCAGAGGAGGTCCAGGACGGAGACCGCCATGCACCCGAAGTACGAGTTGGCCATGTCGTCCTCGTAGCCGTTCTCGTCCATCAGCGAGAAAACGCTGCCCATGAAGCTGTCCCGCCCGTTGAGGGTGCGGATGTAGCTCATCAGCACGTCCCTGCCCTCGCCCTCCGGGAACTTCAGGCGGATCTCGGAGGCATCTGCGAAGGCCTTGTGGTGCAGCTCCCCCTCGTCGTCCATGACCATCCACTCGATCTTCCCGTCCACGGCCATGAACATGTTCCAGTTCCACTGCGGGTCGCAGTACACGGGCACGCTGAGCGGGTCCTCCGAGGACATCGACTCCATGGCCAGGTCCATGCCCGCCTCCTCCAGCGCCTCCATGTCGGGGCGGGAGTCCGGGGACAGGCCGGAGAGGGTCATCACGGGCTCTATCTGGAACATGTCTAGGATCCTGGTGAGGTAGGCGGGGTCGGCGAACATGGAGATGTTCTCTGCGAGGCTCATCCTCAGCAGGGACGGGTCCTGGTAGACGCCGGCCTCGCGGCAGTTCGCCATGAACTCCCTGTAGACGGCGGACGACTCCGCCATGAGCTTGGATATCCTGTCGGACGCGGCGGAGACGAGCTCCTTCGCCTCGGCGACGGCGTCGTTCCCCCGGCCGGTCCATGCGCCCCTGCAGGAGAGGTCCAGCTCCACCTGGAGCCTCTCGCCCGCGTAGAGGTGGTACGGGAACTGCCTGCAGTAGGCGGTGCGGTGGTCGTAGACCTTGCACCTCCTGCAGTCGAGGAACACGCAGGAGCCCCTGCCCTTCTTCAGCGCCAGGGCGGTGTACGGCTCCGGGCCGCCGGAGCGGACCAGGAACTGGGGGTAGTTGGATTTGAAGAACTTCCTCTCCTCGGGGAGCACCTCCGGCTGGCAGAGGCAGCACATGCCGCACTGCTCCGGGCATTCGACTCTCCTGCCGGTGACTTCGGAATAATCCACTTCGTAATCCACAGATGTCCCTCCCAAGGGCCTCACCGCAGAACTCCCCGCCGTCTATTTGAACCTCGCCCCTCACCAGGACCTGCCTCGGGAACACCGCGGGGAAACAGCCGTACTCCGTGTGGCCGCACTTGCTGTGCATCCTCTTCGGGTCGATCGGCGCGGACATCCTCATGTCGAATATCGCGAGATCCGCGTCCATGCCGGCGGCGATCCTCCCCTTGGGGATTGAGAACGCGTCGCATGGGGCCTCGGCCCCCATGCGGACCGCCTGTGACAGCGGGATCAGCTCGCGGCGGACCATATCCATGACAATGGGCATCGAGGTCTCCACCCCGGGCATGCCGCCGGGTGCTGAATCGAAGTCCTGGCACTTCTCGTCCTCGGTGTGCGGGGCGTGGTCTGTGCCGATCATGTCCATGTCCCCGGCGAGGAACCTCCTGTGCAGGGCGTCGCGGCATTCCGCGTTCCTGATGGGCGGGTTCACCTTGTAGAACGCCCCGGGGTTCCTGTCGACGTCGAAGGTTATGTGGTGGAGGGTGGTCTCCACGGTGAACCCGGCGGCCTTGGCCATGTCCAGGCCCTCCGGGGTGGTGATGTGGCAGATGTTGATCCTCTGCCCCTTGAAATTGGATGCCAGCCTGCGTATGGCGTTAAGCTCGGCCTCCGCCGGGCGGTTGCGCAGGTGGTCGCGGGTGCACTTGGCCGGCTCCCTCCTTATCAGGGAGTCGTCCTCCGCGTGGACGCTGACGCGCTTGCCGGTGGCCAGGGCTGCCCTTACGGCCGGCACGAGCTCCGCATCGTCGTTCAGCAGTATGTTCCCGGTGGTGGAGCCCATGAAGAGCTTGAACCCGGGGACCAGGGGCGCTAGCATACCGGCGTTGAGGCTGGGGGTCACCGCTGCGAAGAGCCCGTAGTCGGTGTGCGCCCTGCCTTTCACAGCCCTCTTCTTGGCCATGAGGGTCTCGTAGTCGGATACGGGGGGCTTGGTGTTGGGCATGTCGAGCACACAGGTGACGCCGGCATGCACCGCGGCGAGGGTGCCGGTGGAGAAATCCTCCTTCTGGGTCATCCCCGGGTCGCGCAGGTGCACGTGCGGGTCGGTGAATCCCGGGAGGATCGTCATGCTGGACCCGAGGTCAATCCTCCTGTCCCCTCCGCGGACCATCCTGCCCGCGGCGACGATCTTGCCGTCGTTTATCCCGATCTCCGTGTACTGCAGCTCGCCGTTGAAGTAGGCCCTCCCGCAGATGACCTTCTCGATGTCCATCGGATATCCCTGCCCTCTATCTGCCCGTAAGGCGCGGTCTCCGCGTAGATCTCCCCGGAGAACCTCTGGATCAGGGCCTCGGGGTGCTTCCAGCTCCCAGGCGGCAGGCCCGCCTTCCAGCAGGTCTCCTCCAGGAACTCCTCCGCGCTCCAGCCGTAATCGGCGGCGACCTGCGGCAGCAGGAGGCCCCTGTGGAAGCCAAGCGTCAGCATCAGGCCGTGCTTCCCGACCTCCACCTGGGATGGTATATCGCCGGTGATGGTCTCGGGAGGGGTCAGCAGCGTGACCTCCACGGTTATGCGGCCCAGCTCCTTCTCCTGCAGGTCCGGGAACCTGGGGTCATGGCATGCGGACGTCGCGGCCTCCGACAGGGCCTCGCGCAGCGGGAGCGCCGGGTACGGGTACCCTATGCATCCCCTGAGCCCCCCGTCGGGATGGGTCAGCAGGGTGACGAACGCCCCCCGCAGATCCTCGAACGCGTCGCCGACGTCGATGGCGGGCGTGCCGCGGACCTCGCGCTCAACGCATGAGCGGGCGAACCTCACGGCGAGTATGCCGTCTACCTCGCTCGTCATCGGATTTCTCGACCACTACCTGGACCTTCTGCATCCTGGTCGCGGCGGTGCAGTTGTCGTTCTTGGCGCAGGCGGTCCTCTTGAGGTTGTCCTCCACGTCCGCGGCGTCCTCCTTGAACCTGTCGGGTATGGGCGCCCTGGCGATCATGGCGGAGATGCCGGCGAGGAGCTCCATGCCCATGGCCATGAAATGCCTCTGGACCTCGGGGTCCATGAACATGCTGTAGGCCTCCTTGGCGAGCTCCTCGACCTTCTCCTTGGTGCGACCCGCCTCGTCGTGGGCCTCGTGCGCGGCCTTCCTGCCGCAGTCGGCGATGTCCACGGCCTCGTCCCTGCTTTTCTCCATCATCTCCTCGATGAGGGCCCTGTTGTTGATGACGAACTCGTTGAACTCTTCTTCGGTGAATCCCATGTTCGCACTCTCCTGAAGCTTATAATCAATTCATCTCCCTTGAACTCTGCCCCCGCGATCTCCTTGGTGACCATGGAGTCGGGGAGCTGTATGTTCCTCTTCTGGCTGCCCACGTGGACCATGAGCGTGGCCGTGTCGATCCTGAAAAGCTCTATCTTGTCCCCGCTGACGAAAGGCATCTTCATCACCAGATAATCCATCTCGCCACGGGTCTCGAACCTCATGGGGCTGGAATCGGAGAACACGTCTGTGGGGTCGGTGTCCCCGTAGATCTGGCGGGCCATCTCCTCGAGGGCCTCCCTGCCCCTGAGCTCCTTGCGCATCATCCCGCACTGCATGATCTTCATGGGATCGAAGGCGTGGTGGATGCTCTCCATGTTCTCCCTCTGCTCCTCCAGCTTCTCCGCCAGGAACCCTCCGGCCGCCTCCTCGGGTATGACCCTGTTGACGATGAGGGCGTCCACGTTCTTGTTGAACAGCGAGAGGTAGGTATAGGCGCGCATGGTCTCCCTGATGACCATCTTCTCCGGGTTGAGCACCAGGCGGACCGTGGTCTTCTTGGGGTCCTCTAGGATCTCCTTCACCTGCTCCATGTGGCGCTTGATGGTCTCGATGCTCTGCATGACGTCCTTGCTCGGCAGGGGCACGTCCATGACCTTCCCGACGGTCACCCTCGCGATGCTCACTATCTTCTTGAGCATCCCGAAGGCCCTGTTGATGTACCAGTTGGTCACGTCTGGGAAGCTCATGAGCCTGAGCGTCTCGCCAGTGGGCGCGGTGTCCATGACGACCACGTCGTAACGGTTGTCCCTGTTGAACGTGTTCACGTAGAACAGGGCGGAGATCATCTCCATCCCGGGCATGATGGCCATCTCCTCGGCGGAGATGTCGCCCATGCCCTGCGAGAGCATGAACGCCGAGATGTACTGCTGGATGTCCGCCCATTGGGTCTTCATCTCGTGGATGATGTCGATCTCCAGGACGTCCAGGTTCTCCTTCACGTGCTGGATCTCGGTGCCCAGCTCCATGTCCAGGGAGTCCCCGAGGGAGTGGGCCGAGTCTGTGCTCATTAGGATGGTGCGATATCCGAGCTCGGATAGCCTGTACGCCGTTGCGGCAGACGTCGAGGTCTTCCCGACGCCGCCCTTGCCGGTGTAGATGATGAGCCGCATATCCGGAGTGATGGCTTACGCGATATAAACAAACCAGTATCGAGGAGAAGGGATATGGTGCCGGGAATGGGGTTCGAACCCATGACCTTCGGATTTCCCTGATAGAGGCCTATTGACCAGAACCCTATGAGTCCGACGCTCCACCAGGCTGAGCCACCCCGGCCTTTGGTAAGCGGATGATTGGGTTCTCATTTATAAGCCTATTGGACGGCAGCGGCCTTCCGCCGATGCCAGACGAAAGTATGGGAGAAGAAGGGGAATGGCCCCCGAAGGGGCCGTTAGTTTCACTCGGAGGACTCCTCTGCGGGAGCCTCTTCCTCTGCCTCGGCCTCAGCAGGGGCCTCGACGGCCTCCTCCTCAGCGGGGGCGGCGGGCATGTCGGGGATGATGGACTCGGGGTCGCCCTCTCCGAATGCGAGGACCTCGGACTTGCGGATCTCGATCCTCTTGATGGGGATGACGACGCGGCAGGCCCTGGCAAGCTCCTTGGGCAGGTCTCCGGAGATGATGTCCTTGACGATCTCGGACAGGGTCTTCTCCTCTCCGATCTTGACCAGGGTCTCGCCGATGACCCTCCTCATGCCCTCCTCCTGGGAGGTCTGGATCCTCTTCTCGGCGATGCTCATAGTCTTGATCCTGTAGGTGAATCCGTCCTTGGTGACGACGTCGACGACGTGGTCGGTCTTGGTCTTCCTCCTGCGGGTCAGCCTCCTGACGTAGTCGCTGGTGAGGTCGTGTCCGATGAAAGCGGTCTTGGCGTCGGTGCCCTCGACCTCGGTGACCTTGAATTTCAGCTTGATGTGCATCTTGGAGAAGTCGCCGGTCAGGTCCTGGACGGTGACCTCGACGGTCCTTCCGATGACGAACTCGGGGTCCGCAGCGGGGGTCTCTCCAATCTCGCTCTCGTTGAACATGCGGGGGGCGTGGATCTTGTACCACTCCTTTGCCTTCCACTTGTCCTTCACCTTGCGGCCTGCTGCCGCCTTAGTCTTCTTTGCAGGTGCCATGATAGTCACTCCTGTAAACTGTTCCTCACGATTCGCAGGGGGTATTAATACCTTCCCCGAGTCGGACCATAATACAAAATTGTATTAACTCTGTTAAAACACACATAGCCAGATGTTTTTGGCTTATCCTGTTAAGGATAATATCTTCCTAATTGTATTGGTACCGCTTATTATTAAAGGTTTGCCGTTTTCGGGCGTATGACGGATCGTGCGGGGGCTCGGGTTCTCCCCCTTCCGGGACGAAGTCCCAAAGCCATACGGAGATGCGGATCTCGAGCATACCGTTGTAGGAGCCTATCCTCTCGACCTTGCAGACGACGTCCTTCCCTGCTCTGATGAGGTTCGCGATGATCTCGTTCTTGGGCCTCGGGAAGTGGCCTACAATCCTCTCGTCCTCATCGCTCAGGACCACGGCATCGGCATCGTGCTCGTTGTCCACCTCCAGGTACGGGGTGAGCAGCGAGCCCTTCTTGATGTCCTCCATAATCTCGTTGATACCGGACGTGTACTTCAGGCCGGCTATGTGCGTCTCCGTAAGGAATATGGGCTCCCAGCGGAACACAAGCTCGATATCGTCCGTCTTCTCGGTCATGTAACGTGGATGGGCGGGGCGGTATAATTACCATGCCGAGTTAGCGAAGTTAATTGGAATATCAAAAAGGAGAAGATGAGGGGGTCGCCCCCCTCTGTTGGAGTTTTATCAGAGGTTCACGGGAGTGATGTGGACTCCCAGTGCCAGCTCCTCCTTGCTCATGCCCATGGCCAGTCCGTAGAGCTGGGACAGGTGGAGAACGGGGAAGCTGTATCCCAGGTCCTTCTGGACACCGTCGAACTGGAGGTGGCAGAACGGGCAGACATCGATGATCATCTCGGCGTCTCCGGCCTTCATGTTCTCGAGGTTGGTCTGGGTGAACTTCTTGGCGACATCGCCGAACGCGGCCTTCAGGCCTCCTCCGGCACCGCAGCACAGCATCTTCTGCTTCCTGGGCATGCTCTTGCAGCCGGTGGCCTCGACGAGCTCGTCCAGGATCTTGGGGTCCTCGGGGTCGTCCAGTCCCTTGATGTTGCTGGGCTTGAGGAAGTGGCATCCGTAGAACACGGCGCACTTGTACTCGAGGGGGTTGGTGATCTTGGCCTTGATGGCGTCGATGCCGACCTCGTTGTACAGGACCTCGGCGAAGTGGTGGACCTTGGTGGTTCCCTTGTACTCCATTCCGATCTCGGCGAGGATCTTGTTGACCTCGGCCAGGAGCTCCTTGTCGTTGGCGAGCTCGTGGGCGGCGTCGAAGAGGGATCCGTAGCATCCGTTGCAGATGGTCACGATCTCGAGGCCCTCCTTCTCGGCGAGAGCGAGGTTCCTGGCGGCGGCGGCCAGCCAGGTCTTCCTGTTGAATGCCCTGATGACTCCGGGAGCGGGGCAGCAGCTTGCGTCTTTCAGGTCGACCAGCTCGATGCCGAGCTTGGCGCAGACCTCTCTCGTGGACTTCTCGATACCGGGGTACCTGAGGGGCGCGATGCAACCGAGGAAAAATGCGTATTTTGCCATTGTAATCACTCCTGAGTAATCTTGTCGAAACCGGTGAGGGTCAGGATCTTGTCGAGGTCCGCCTTGGCCTTTTCGTTGGACAGGACGGTGGGCGGGAGCTCGGGCAGTCCGATCTCCTTCCTGAGGGCGGAGATCTTGTCATCCACCTTGACGGCGTGGCCGAACTTGGCCAGGTTGGTGGCGGTTCCCTTGTGCTGGGGCCTGATGTATCCCTCGTCGACGGCGATGTTCCTGAGGGCGATGACGATGTCGACGATCGGGACCTGGCGGGGGCACCTCTCGACGCAGGTGTAGCAGGTGCTGCACTCCCAGAGCTCGTCGGACGAGATGATCTCGTTCTTCAGTCCGAGCTGGGCCATCCTCATGAGCTTCCTTACCCTGTAGGAGGTCTGCCTCCCGGAGGGGCAGCCCGCGGTGCAGGTTCCGCACTGGAAGCACATTTTGACTTCCTCGCCACCGGCGGCGGCGATCTCCTTGTAGAAATCGGGGTTGGGCGTTACCATAGTAATCGTGTCCGAGGACGAGGTTTCTCCTATATAATGGAATATGATTTCGGCTGGGTGCTATTATCCTAAAGGGTAAAGCCCCGGTCGGGATAATCGTAAAATTTGTCCGCGGACACGCGGAAAACAGTCAGAATTAAGCCCGTTAATCTTTAGGCTGGCCTTAATATCGGATGTCCCTGGACTTCGCCGCCTTCATGACCTTGGCGATGTTGCGGGTCTCCTCGCGGTAGATCGCGGTGACCGCGTGGCGCAGCATGCCGGGGTCGATGGCGCTCTTCAGCCTGAGGTTCTTCCTTATCAGCATCAGCTCGTCGATGAAGAAGCTCTTGTTCGAGCCAAGGAGGTCGGTCAGGGAGAAGGTCTCGGCGTCTATCGTGTACTTCCTGTCCTCGGAGTCCATGTACATGAACGCAACCCTCTGGGCGCCGTAGCGGTAGCGGATGAACGAGGGGCCGTTGTCCACGAGGACCATCCCCATGTACCCTATCTCGTCCATGACGAACTCCTCGGCGTCGAACAGGTACAGCGGGTCGTCGATGATCGCGAGGTCCGCCCTGCCCTCCCTCATCATCCTGATGTTGTACTCGTCATCGGAGACGATGATGTGCGAACCGGGTATCCTCGCGGAGGAGATGGCGGACATCATGAGGTCCTCGGTCACCGGGCTGCAGCAGACCGTGAATCCGTGCTCAATGTCGCCGCGGTAAGTCATGGAATCCGCGATGCTGGCTATCCTCTCGCCCTCCTCCGTCAGGGAAGACCCGGACGGGGTAGCCTTGAGCACCGGGGCGCCGGCGGCGTCCTCGATGTTGCCGATGTACTTGTGGAGGACCGGGACAGAGATCCCGAGGCTCCTGGCGGCTGCCGTCTGGCTGCCGGTGTCCCTGACGGCCGCCAGGGCCTCCAGCTGACGGTGCGTCACGGTCTTCCCGTTGACCACGAGCGATGTCTGGGTGAGGATCTCCATGGGACGTGGAGTGTTACCCTAAAAGATAAAGCTATGCGGGGAACCCGTGATATATGACCGAGGAGATGCGGTCCGCATGATATATCCCCGCCCGATCCGCAAGGGAGACATCCTGGGAGTCACCGCCCCGTCGTCCGGGGTGACCGACCCGCTGGACCAGGTCCGCATGCAGCACGGGGTCAATGCGCTTGTGGGCAGGGGCTACGCCGTCCTGCAGACCCCGAACGTCTTCACCAACGACGACCAGGGCAGGAGCTCCCCCGCACAGCAGAAGGTGGACGAGTTCTGCGGCCTCCTGGAGAACCCGGACGTCTCGTGCATATTCTCGGCCAAGGGAGGGGACTGGCAGTACGAGATGCTGCCCCTCATGGACTGGGCCCTCTGGGAGTCCAACCCGAAATGGTTCCAGGGGTACTCCGACAACACGGTACTGGGCTTCAAGGCCACCGCGGAGCACGACATCGCGACGGTCTACGCGGGCAACTTCGGGGACTTCGGGATGGAACCCTGGCACACCAGTATCTCCGACGATGTCGAGGTGCTCGAGGGTACCCGCGACAGGGTGTCCTCGTACGAGTTCCACGAGGACGGTTTCCACGACAGGGTCACCGGCCTGGAGACCATATCGGACGATTCCCGCACGTGGTGGAAGACGTCCTACTGCGACGAGAGGTTCTCCGGCCGGCTCCTGGGCGGGTGCATGGACGTGCTTGAGTGGTTCTGCCTCAAGGGCACCGCCGACCCTTCCCGCTTCATCGAGTCCTACGGGGGCGAGGGGATCGTCTGGTTCATGGAGACCTACTCCATGGACGCCGCCCGCATAGGGAGGATGTTCGCCGCGATGCGGGAGAAGGGATGGCTGGAGGACGCCTCAGGCTTCGTCTTCGGCAGGCCCCTGATGTTCGAGGGGGGCTTCTCCTTCGACGAGGGCTCGTACATCGATGCGGTCATGGACTGCATCGCGGACCTGGAGGTCCCGGCGGTATTCGACGCCGACGTGGGCCACAAGGCCCCCAGGATGCCGATCGTCAACGGGGCCAGGGCGGACGTGAGCGTCAGCAGCGGAGCCTGCGAGCTCAGGTACTCGTTCAAGCGATGCGGATTCCGTCGTAAAAACGGCCCGATGGGATGAAATGCCATCCAATCCGCTCACTTTCTTATAAGATGATGCGCATGGCCCACCGATGTTCTGGATAGCGGCGTGCCTCATAGTCGGGTCGGTGATGCTGTATTTCGCATCGGATTGGCTCGTCACAGGGGCCAAGGGGCTGGCGCGCCGCCTGGGGGTGTCCCCGTTCGTCATCGGGCTCACCATCGTGGCCTTCGGGTCATCCGCCCCGGAATGCATCACATCCATCGTCAGCACGTCCGACCCGCCCCTGATCATAGGGAACGTGGTCGGCAGCAACATAGCCAATATCGGCCTCGCCATCGGATTGGCGGCCCTAGCGGGCCCCATGGCGGCCAAGTATGAGAGCATGAGGGTCGAGATGATCGCGATGATCGCCTCCGCGGTCGGCCTGTGCGCCATCTCCTTCATCGGGGACATAGGACGCATCGCCGGGATCGGGATGATCATCCTCCTGTTCGTGTTCCTCTACATAGTCTTCACGAGGAAGAAGTCCGACGATGCCGGCAAGGAGATGTACGAATCCGAGGCCGTCGAGAGCCCCAATTCGGACAGGCACGGGGCCCCGTTCCTCGTGGTAATGGTCGTCGTAGGCCTCGTCCTGCTCTACTTCGGCGCCAGGTTCTTCATCGATGGCGCCAAGGACCTCGCCACCCTGATGGGGGTATCAGAACTGGTCGTCGGACTGATAGTCGTCGCCATCGGGACGTCGCTCCCTGAGATATGCATAAGCTTCATGGCTTCCCGCAGGGGCGAGGCAGACCTGGCCGTGGCGAACATCGTCGGGAGCAACATCTTCAACATACTGTTCGTGCTGGGCATCGGAGCCGTCCTCGTGGACATCCCCATATCGGAATCCCTGCTGATCTTCCACCTGCCGGTGATGCTCCTGTTCAGCGTGGTCATGTTCGCATTCGTGAGGGCAAGGGGCAAGATAGACAGGCCTACCGGGGCCCTCTTCGTGGCCATGTACGCCGCGTACGTCGGGATAATGGCGATGATCCCGGACCTGATGCTCCGATCGCTCCTGCCTGGACTTCGGCTTCCCGACGCCCTTGACGGTGACCTTCATCTCGGCGATGAGCTCGTTGTGCAGCGAATCCATCAGGAGGGCGGTCTCCTCCTCCTTGACGGTGATGACGACGTCCTCGGCGTTGGCGCTGTCCATGGCGGCCTGGATGAACTTCGTGCCCTCGTCCCTGGCGAACTGCAGCCCCTCCTTGAACGACTCGAGGTAGAACCTCCCGAGCCTGGAGTAGATGGTGCACGCCGGGTCCGCGCCGTCCACTCTGGCTGTGGGCTGGAACATGTCGTCCGCCTTCCACTGGTAGTAGTGGCGGTGCAGCAGGGCGCTGGACACCGGCTGGATGATGAACTCGATGGCCTCCTCGACCTTCCCGATGATGGCGCCGACCGCGTTGCCCACATCGTAGTTCTCGGGGATGATGAGCGTGGTGCCGAGCCTCCTCGCTACCTCCGGCAGCATGTCGTAGGTCGGCCCGCCGATCCCGATGATCGGCTTGGTGATGGTGATGTCGAATCTGTAATCGCGCCCCTCGCGCTTGTTGACCGTCTGGTCCATGAGGTCCAGTCCGAAGCCCGTGAGGTCCAGGACGCCGGAGTCCTCGTAGATGACCTTCCTGAGGATCTCTTTGCAGATCTTGTCGGTGACCATGCCGTCCACCCTATCGATGAAGCCCTGGCGGTTGAGGCCGATCTTCCTCGCCATGATGTCTATGGCGAGCTTGGAAGCCTCTGCGTCGTAGGCCGTGAACACGCCGCGGGCGTGCATGATGTCGGTGGGGGTCATCCCCACCCTCTGGACCAGCCCCAGCTCCTCCATCCTCGGGATGTCGAAGGCGGCGGGGTTCTCCTGCAGGGCGTACTTCGCCTCAGGGAGGGAGCGGGGCTCCTTCGAGATGAACTCCAGGAACATGGCGTCCGTCGCGTTGAGCATGCCGGGCTTGGGGTCCTTGAGCTTGATGAAGTACTCGGTGTCCATGATGATGTTGCGCTCGTACTTCGCCTCGGGGAAATCGGCCACGGGGCGGTCCAGGATGCCCCTGAGCCTCTCGCGAAGCCCCGGGTACTTGGAGGCCGCGACGCAGATGGGCATCACCTTGAGGGAGGACATGTACAGCTTCTCGCCGTTCAGGATGACCCTGCTGTCGCCTCCCAGGCCGGCCGTGGTGATCTCGGCGGCCATGACCCTGGTGCGGTACCCGCCGATGATGGCCCCCTCGGGGTCGAGGTGCGGCCTGCCGTCCCTGATGACCCCGATGTCGGTGGTGGTGCCCCCTATGTCGACGACGATGGAGTCCAGGCAGCCGGCCAGCTTGTTGGCGCCGTTGATGCTCGAAGCGGGCCCGGACAGGATGGTCTCGATGGGCCTCTCCCTGGCCATGGCCTCGCTCATGATGGAGCCGTCGCCCCTGACGACCATCAGGGGGGTGTCGATGCGGAACTCCTTCAGGACGGCGGAGACCGATTTCAGCAGCTCGTCTATGACCGGGATGAGGCGGGCGTTCATCACACTGGTGATGGCCCTCTCGTTGAATCCCAGGCCGGACGAGAGCTCGTAGCCGCACACAGCGGGAATTCCGAGGATCTCCTTGGCCATCTGCTTGACGCGCTGCTCGTGCTTGGGGTTCCTGACGCTCATGAAGCCGGTGACCGCCAGGCAGTCGATCTTCCCGTCCACGGATTCGAGGAACGCGCGGACGGCATCCTCGTCGAGCGGCTCCTCCTCCTTGCCGAAGGCCGTGAAGTAGCCCTTCACGCAGGCAATCTCGTCCACCCGGACATCGATGCCGAGCTAGTCGCCGATGCAGACGAGGCCGACCCTGCAGCCCTTGCCTTCGACGATGGAGTTGGTGGCGAGGGTGGAGGACATGGAGACGGTGGACACCCGGTCCAGGAGGCTCCTGTCGAAGTCGGCGATGGCGTTGCGGATGCCGATGGAGAGGTCGTTCCTGGTCGTGAGGGCCTTGTTCCTCGCGAGGAGCTCCCCGGACTCCAGGTCCATGATCACGGCATCGGTGTACGTGCCGCCCGTATCGAATCCCAAGCCGATCCTGCTTACAGCCATCTTATCCCTTCCCGGATTCGAGCGGATGACGATATAGTCTTCTATAACGGGATGGGAAGCGGGAATCCATCGATCCCCCGGGGCTAAGGAGAAATCCCCGGCCCCGTACGGGGGACCGCGATATACTGGTTTGTTGAGGGGTTTGCGCTCCGCGGGGGCGGATCTCAGAAAGCCTTCTCGAACCTCATCTCGAGGGGCTGACCGCAGATCATGCACCTGCTGAACGGGTTGAGATCGTCGTTCTCTGCACCGCAATAGCTGCACTTGCATCCCATGATTTCGAAATCGCGGAAAGGGTATTTATGGGGTCGTTAAGCTGTTCGCTTTACCTGTTTATCAAGTTCGGAACCGTGTACCCTCCGGGGGTAGCCAGCATCCGAAAATGTCGCCAACGGCCTCTCCGGCATGAGCCGATTTAAATCCAGAGAACCATCCCCCTCGATATCAATGGCCGGAGGGACGTTCAAGACAGTGGAGGCCGCCAGGAAGGCGGACCTCAAGGAGGTGCGCAGGCGCCTCGATGCCGACGACACCCCGAAGAACCGCGCCGGGTACGGCTGCGCCCTCTATGCCACCGACAAGAGGCGCAACATCGCCGAGTCGATCCCGTACCTCGAGACCGGCGTCTCCATCGGCGACACGGTCAGCAGGCTGTTCATGGCCGATGCCTGCCTCCAGGGCAAGGGCGTTCCCAAGGATCCCCCGAGGGCGAGGGACATGTTCCTCGATCTGGCGCTCGAGGGCAACGCCGACGCCCAGTTCGCATACGGCAACATCTTCTACCTCGGCACGGACGTCGAGAAGGACTACGACAAGGCCTACGAGTTCATATCCATGGCTGCGTCCCAGAACGAGCCCCGCGCACTGAACACCATCGGGCTGTTCTACCTGGGAGGGCTGGTGGTCCCCAGGGACATCGACAAGGCGGAGAGGTACTTCCGCAGGGCCGAGGAGCGGGGCAACCAGAACGCCACCCGCAACCTCAAGCTCCTGCAGAAGCACGGCCGCGACTACGACTATTCCAAGGCCGTCCTGCGATTGCCTGCCTGTTAGGTTTTTGTTCTATGAGCGAGTACCCCCGAAATAAGCCGGCCCCTGGGGTCGGGAGGGTCGGGCCCGTGGACAACAGGATAATCATAATCGCGGCATCCGTCGCGTTCGTCGCATTGGTGGCAGGGGGTAGCTACTATTTCTGCCATGACGACAACATCTACCTGAAGTCGCTGGATGACGAGGACGGCTGCGCTGTGGCATTCTCGATCCTCAACACGGACAGCCCCGGCGAACCGCAGCCCCTGAAGCAGGGCGCGGTCGTCTTCCCCAACACCACCTTGATCGGCAGATCGGGCGACGATGTGGAGTGGCATGGGACCCCCTATTACGATGATGAGCGCGATTGCATCGTGGCAGAATGCATCTACGAGGGGGACAACTACATCTTCAACATGGAAGTCAAGAAGGCGGGGGAGGTCGCCGACGTGATGGTCTCCAGCGGCTCCGTCGTCATCCAGTTCGAGGGCGTGGAGAGGGGATTCTCCCTGGACCTCAAGATGAGCTACGACAGGCTGTCGAGCCTGCTCGTCGGCGATTGGGAGGTGGAGTCCGCCCATGAAGGAAGTTGCGACTCCGGAAAGGCCGAGTACGCCCCGGTCGAACTATCCGCCGACATGACGATCAGGAAGTCGACGGGCCTGCTCTACCAGCTCACATACAACGGCAGGCAGTCGTACTGCGCCTGGAACTTCGACGCGGCCTTCGCCAGCAACTTCGACGGCACCGGTACGGTAGGATACATCTGGCATGCCGGCGAGAAGCTGACGATGACGTACATAAACGAGGACGGGCACGGCCTCGACGTCACCTTCAGGAGCGCCGATGCGGATCACCAGGCTCCCGCGGAGACGGCGTCGAAGGTATCGGCCAGCGGGGTCCCCGCAGCCGGGACGTCATGGGATGCGGTGAGCGCCCACGAGATAGAGGAAGACGGCGAGACGGACATCCTGGACAGGGGCTACAGATTCACCATGCTGAGGGTCGAGGAGAACATGATCTTCTACAGGGTGACCTCCGCGATCGACGACCTGTGCTTCGTCGCCATCGGCGCGCCGCAGAGCTTCTGGCTGTCCGCCGCGGTGGCGGAGAAGGTCTCGATGAACACGGCCTACTTCGAGCCCGGCGTCTTATACACGTCATCCTACGGCGACACCGAGAAGGGCGTGATGTGCAGCATAATATACGGCGACGCCTCAGCGGTCAAGCCCATGGACAGGTCCCTGGTCGGGAGGCCCTTCAACGGCTCCCAGCACGCGGTGAGGTTCTTGGACGACAAGGTGCTCGACGACCCCTCCACATCCAATGTGTCGCTGACGTTCGCCCGCCAGTTCGGCAACGTGGCAATCGCCGAGACCAGCACAGACCTGCAGGATGCCAAGTGGGGCATGGCGGTCCAGGTCTCCAAGCCAGATGGGTACTTGTTCATGGTGGAGGCCTCCGCCACGGAGCTGGGGGAGGAGTACCACGGGTTCTACATCGGCAAGATAGCCGCCGATCTGAGCATGATCACGCTGTCAGGGGCCCTGATACGCGATGATGGGGCTGCGGTCGTGTTCACGCAGGACCTGCACCAGTCGCTCAAATGATATCACAGTGACAACAGGATGATGAATCGAGGAAGGATACCGTGGGATTCCAGGAGTTTAAGGTCAGGATGCTGGGCTTCTACAGGACGTTCCCAGTGGCCATAGCGATGGTCATGGGCGCCCTGATGGTCATCCGCGGATCCTGGCAGCTCTACGGCGCCATCGTCAACGGCGGCACCATCCCTAACATGGCGGCCTTCATCATCATGGCCGTGGCCGGGGCGTTCATCATCCTGTGGGGGAGGAGGGACCTGGTCAGGACCGTGGGCCTATACGCCATAACGCTGGGATTGACGCGCGTGCTCATAAGGTACGACGTCATAGTCAACCCCTCCTCGAACATCCTCGTGGTCATGGTCAACTGGGTCCTCTTCCTCCTGGCCCTCAACCTGATCTACACGGGCGTGTCCTTCGCGAGGGGCATGGTCATCAGGCGCGCATCGATGATGGTCACGGCATTTGCATTCATCGGATTGAACGTCATCATGATGGCGCTCCCGTTGGAGGCTATGGGGATCCAGACGCTGGACAACACCACGAGGTTCATCGAGGTCGTGATGTACATCGTCCTCATCCTGATGCTGGATGCCGAGAGCATACGCTTCGGCACCTCCGACGGCAGGCACGCGAGGCATCTCGACCGCGTCCGCGCCAGCTACAGGGCGGAGCCCTGGGCGTTCATCACGCCCGATGAGGCGGAGAACCTGCTCAGCGGAAAGGGGCCGATGTGGAGGGAGATCGATGACGGGATCGTCGAGCGCGAGATGGTCCTCAGGGTGTCTGGCAGGGACATCGAGACCACCATCGTCGTGCAGAAGTGGTGCGGGGAGGACTTCCTCAGGTTCAACGTCACCCCGAACTCCGGGACCATCGTCTTCGCCAACAAGCTGGCGGTCGATAGGATCGTCAGGGACGGGGACAGGATACGCTTCTACGGCCGCGACGGCACCGACTTCGTCTATTCGGTGAAGGAGGCGCTGATATGATAGCCGCGAGCGGGCGCAAGCTCATCGGCCTCTACCCGAGGATCATCCTCTGCTGCATGTCGGTGCTGCTGCTGTGCGATGTGGGGGTGTCGATCTACCAGGCCGTGGAGGTCGGGTTCGTGAATGCCTGGGTGTACATCACCGATGTCGCGCTCTTCATCCCTGCGGTGTGCATGCTCATGTGGCAGGACAAGCCTGTGAGATACACCCTCATGATATTCCCGGTGACCATGGGCCTCATCGGTCTGTTGAACTCCATCGAGGCGCTGTCGGACGACCTATCGTCCCTCTCGATCATGGGCCTCATCATATTCGCGTCGCTGATGTTCATCTTCAGCGGCATCCACGCGTTCATGGGCGACCGTCACAGCGCATCCGTCCTGTTCTATATCTCGGTGGGGCTCGGCGCGCTCTACCTGCTCCCGACAGCAATATCGCTGATCCTGGGAGCGGATTTGAGCGAGGTCCCGCTTTCGCTGGAGGGTGACCTCATGACGGTGCTGTCCTTCTTCCTGTTCGCGATCTTCCTGCTGCAGCCCGGAGTCCGCGACGAGACCATGAAGAGGAAGATGAAGATCGGCATGGCGGGAGTCGAGGCCATGCTCTCGGTCTCCTCCGATGCCTTCGTTTCCAGGGACGACGTCCCGGCCATGCTCGGAGAGGACATGGGGTCATGGACGTACGAGGACGACGGCCCCGTGGAGTGCTACCGCAAGACCATCATGTACGATGACAAGAGGGAGTTCATCATCACCTCCAGGAGATGGAGGGGCGGCAGCGAGATCTCGATATCCGTCGACCAGCGCATGGTCACCAGCTCCTACGGCAAGGCGTTCGTCCTCAAGGGCAGCTCCCGCGAGGAGGTCGACGGCGAGGAGTTCATCCGCATCTACGGCGCGGACGGCACGTTCATGAGGATCCGCCTCGGGGGCCCCGTCCACAGGAGGAGCATCCGCGCGCTCATCCACAAGAAGGAGAACGAGGAGGTAAGCAACCTCATCCTCGATACGGAAGAGAAGATCATAGGGCAGCGAACGGCGCCGCCCCATGATGCGGAGTTTCACAATCAGGCCGAGCGCAGCTCGGCGGCGATGCCCCTGATCCTCTCGATCAGCGCATCGATCCCCTTGGCGTCCAGGTTGGGGTTGAGCAGGGTGAACTTCAGCATGGTGCGCCCGCCCATGGAGGTCTGGCCTATGACGATGCCGTCGCTCATGAGGCGGCGCCTGACCTTCTTGTTGACCTCGTCCCCGCCCTGCACGGCGAAGACGACGGAGGAGATCTCCGGCTCCACCGGGGCGATGAACTCGGGGTCCTTGGAGATCCTGCCGTAGAAGTATGCGGCGTTGTCGATCATGATGTCTATCATCCTGGAGAAGCCCTCGGCCCCCCTGGTCTGGAACGCCATGTACACCTTCAGCGCGTCGAAGCGGCGGGTGGTCTGCATGGATTTCCCGACGAGGTTGATGTAGCCCTCCTCCTCGTCCTCCTCGCGGTTGAGGTAGTCGGCGTGGAGCTCGAAGCACTCGAGCAGCGCGGGGTCCCTGACGAGGATCGCGGAGCAGGAGATGGGGAGCAGGAACATCTTGTGGAAGTCGACGGTGACGGAGTCGCACAGCGACACGCCTCCGAGCCTGTCCCTGTAGGTGCGGCTCATGATGACGCCGGACCCGTAGGCGGCGTCGCCGTGCAGGTACATGCCGAAGCGGTCGCAGATCCTCCTCATGCCGGCGGCATCGTCGATAGAGCCGAAGTCGGTGGTCCCGAGGGTGGCGACAGCGCAGAACGGGATGAGCCCGGCTGCGACGTCCTCCTCGAGCATCTTCTCGAACGCCTTCAGGTCGACCTTGCACCTGCTGTCCACGGGGATCTTCCTCACGGCGCCGTAGCCCATCCCAAGGATGTGGCTGGCCTTGTCCATGGAGAAATGGGAGATCTCCGATGTGTAGAGGCGGAGCTTCCTGTGCTCCGGGGGCAGGCCGTTCATCTTAACGTCCCAGCCCAGCTTCTCGGAGCAGAACCAGTCGCGCGCGGCGATGACCGCCGAGATGTTGGACTGCGAGCCTCCGGACGTGAAGCATCCGTCGCCGGTCTCGGGGAGCCCGTACAGCTTCAGGAGCCCCTTGATCATGCACACCTCGAGCTCCGTCGCCGCGGGGCCCTGGTCCCAGCTGTCCATGCTGTCATTGAAGCACGCGATGATCAGTTCGGCGGCGATGGTCTCGGTGAGCGCCGGGGAGTGGAGGTGGGGCATGTAGTCGATGGACCAGGTGCGGAGCAGGTTCGGCAGGATGTCCCTTGCTGTGTCGCCGAGGACGTCCTCGAACCTCCTGCCCTCCTCGGGCAGGAAGCCTAGCGCCTGTATCCTCTCCCTGAGCACGTACGGGTCGATCCCGGAGAACGCGCTCCCATCGGGTATGGATCTGAGGACGGAGTCCAGGGTCTCGCCGAGCATCTCGGAGAGCCTGTCCTGGGATTCCTTGGAATCTGAGAGAATGAACGGTTCATTGGCGCACATCGGCATCGACCTCCTTCACGGCCTTCGCGAAGATATCCATCGCCTGGTTTATCTCATCGTCGGTGATGTTGAGGGCGCAGAGGCACCTCATGACGGAGCCGTCGCGGCCCCCCTTCTCCATGATGAGCTCGTTCTCCAGGCAGATGTGCTGGATGCGCGCCGCGAACTCGCCGCTGGGGGCGGGATGGCCCATGAGGTCGGGCTCCTTCCTGGGGTCGACGAACTCGATGCCCAGCATGAGCCCCTTCCCGCGGACGTCTCCGATGATACTGACCTGCTTCTGGAGGTCCAGGAGGCGCTGCTTCATGAGCTCCCCCTTGCGGGTGACCTCGGCAAGGAACTCGGGTTTGCTGATCCTCCTCATGACGACGGTGCCGGCCGCCATGGCCAGCTGGTTGCCGCGGAACGTCCCGGCATGGGCGCCGGGGCCCCATACGTCAAGCTTCTCGTCGTAGACGACGACGGCCAGGGGCTGGGACCCTCCGATGGCCTTGGAGATGAGGATCACGTCTGGGATGATCCCGGCGTGCTCGAACGCGAACATCTTGCCTGAGCGGCCCATCCCGCACTGGATCTCGTCGCAGATCATGGGGATGTCGAGCTCCTTGGTTATCCTGCGGACCTCCCTGAGGAACTCGATGGGCGCGGGGATCGCGCCGCCCTCCCCCTGGATGGCCTCGAGGATGATGGCAGCGGGCTTGGTCATGCCGTTCTCGGGGTCCTTGAGGAACCTCTCGAGGTACGCTACGCACGCCTTGGTGCCGGCCTCGCCGCCGAGCCCCATGGGGCAGCGGTAGGAGTAGGGGTAGGGCATGAACTGGACGCCGGGCATGATGTTCATGACCCTGAGCTTGGCGTTGTTGTTGCCGGTGAGGGCCATGGAGCCGTGGCTCATGCCGTGGTAGCCGCCGGAGAACGCGATCACGGTGCTCCTCCCGGTGGCCGTTTTGCATAATTTGATCGCAGCGTCCGTGGCATCGGTGCCGGCGGGCGAGCAGAACTGGACTTTGGCGTGGGACGCCATCTCGGGAGGGAGTATCGAGAACAGGGTCTCGGTGAACTCGTCCTTGACGGGGGTGGTGAGGTCCAGCGTATGGAGGGGTGCCCCGGACTGGATGAGGTCGACCATGGCCCGGTTGATCTCGTCGTCGTTGTGCCCCAGGGCCAGAGTGCCTGCGCCGTTAAGGAAATCGATATAGCGATTGCCCTCTACATCCTCGAGCCAAGCTCCCTTGGCCTTCGCTAAAGCGATAGGGAACTTGCGCGGATAGCTCCTCGCGGAAGACTCTTTATCGCCCTGACGGGTGATGTAGTACTCGTTGGTATTCTGGTCCATTGAGCGCGGGACGGGACCCCTTGCTTAAATTAGTTTTTGCCCCGAAATCCCCGTTTGTATCATATGGGATATCGGGGGTCCCCATATGTCTCTCACGGGACATTTTCCGGAGGCCGGATTCCCCGGGGCGATAGCCCCCATCGCCCCGGTACGCATCGCGATCACCCGGGCTCACGCCCCCCCCCTTTTGGCTGATTGGCGCCATATACTTACATACCCGATGCGGTACCGTTCCCAAAGGGATCGAATATGTCCAGGATACTGATCAGCAGTTTCAAGGCAGGCCAGAGCGCGGAGGGGAGGAAACGTGCCCTCATCCGTCTCGCCCTCATCTCAGCGGTCGCCGTGGCGCTGATCGCGAGCATAGTAGTGGTCTCATCATCGTCCCCATCCATCGATGCCGACCCCGAAATCATCCATTCGGGAACGTGCGGCAAGAATGTGGAATACAAGCACTACAGCGACGGCACCCTAGTGATATCGGCAACGGGGGACGGCGGGCGCATGGATGACTACAGTGATGTAAAGAATCAGCCCTGGCGTGGCTTCGCCGGTGAAGTGACCTCGGTCACCATCGGCGATGGCATCACCCACATCGGCTCAGGTGCGTTCCAAGAACTCCGCAACTTGAAATCCGTGACCATGTCCGATTCAGTCAAGACAATGGGAGGATGCGCGTTCCGCTATTGCTCAAGCCTCGAATCCGTGGTGTTCTCAGGTTCCTTGACAGAGATCCCCATATTCGCGTTCGAAGGCTGCGGGGCACTCGAGTCCGTGACCCTGCCCAATTTCCTCAGGGTGATCGGGGAAAATTCGTTCGCGAAAACCGGGCTCACGACCGTAATCATACCGGACTACGTGACCGATATAATGAAAGGTGCGTTCGCGAACTCCGAGCTCAAATCCGTGGTGATAGGCAAATCCGTCAGGAATATCTCCGGGATGGCATTCCACGAATGCAAAGAGCTCACATCCGTCACCTTGTATTCCGTCAATTCGGTTGGCATGTTCGTGTTCCAGAACACCAAGATGACCACCATTGCATTACCTATCGAATTATCATCAAAGGGTCTGGCAGATATGTTCAAGCGCTCCCGGATAACCACTCTCTCACTGCCAGGTGTTAACTACGCGGGGACGCCCAGCCAAGCCATCCCCGATTCGACCTTCCACCAGAACGGTGCGCCCATCGAGTCCCCCACCTGGAAAGATATCAAGGGGAAGACCTGGTACGGCCCCGGGGATAACAACTTCTACACTGGGAGCCTCACCGTGACGCTGGACCCCAACGACGGATCCCAGGCGACCACCAAGACCGTCACCTACGGCCAGACCTACGGCGACTTGCCCGCGCCTGCCGGCGGCGGCAAGACCTTCGCCGGATGGTTTACCGAGCAGTCCGGGGGATCCGAGGTGAAGGCCGACACGAAGGTCATGTACGTGGACAGCCAGACGCTCTACGCTCACTATCAGTGAAACCTGTCCGAAAACCATTCCAAACAGGGGGCGTGAGCCCCCATTGCCCTTCCTTCTTCGCAGCAATTTCCACAATAGAATCGCGATGGGACCGCTCGGTAGCTTGTGATGCTTTATATCTCCTCTAGACGATTCGTCCCCTTATGTGCCGGCTTGATAGCAGGCACCGAGGTAATAGCATGTCCACGAAAGAGGAGAGGGCCGCAAGGCTGGAGAAATTCAACAAGGAGATCGACGAGTTCAAGGCGAAAGTCAACGCCATGGCCGATGTCAGGGAGGACAAGATCGCGACCAGGCACGCGAACTATGAGGAGAGGATCGTCACAGCCAGGACCAAGAGGGACGCCTCCAAGGCCAAGCTCGAGGAGAAGAAGAAGGCGGCCAAGGACGGAGTCGATGCAGACGTCGCCAAGGTCCAGGCATCCATCGATGGTATGAAGGATAAGCTGGACGAGAAGAAGGACGCCCACGACCAGAAGAAGCTCGAGAAGTACATCGACAAGAGGCTGGACTACGTGGACTACTGCCTGTCCACCGCCGCAGTCGCGATGGACGAGGCCTACCTCGCGTTCCTCGAGGCCCTCGATGCGGCTGCCGAGTACGACGAGAAATTCGGCAAGAAGGACTGACCCGCAGGGATGGGTCTCCGAAAAGAAACGTTTCAAACAGGGCCGGTCGGCGGCAGCCTTCCGGCCTCCTTTTTTTGAACTTCTGCCCGGAAGCATCGAATTTCACGTAACGCGTGTTCGCAGGGACATGGTCGGGGGTCCCCTCGCACCCATGTACGCATGATTATTTACATACAGAGCGACACGCGCCCGGAGGAGATTGGCCAATGACAGCTATTATGGATCACCATCCAGGGACATCCTCGGACGGGGAGGAGAGGAAACGCACCCTCGTCCGCATCGCATGCGTCTTAGGCATAGCCGTGGCGCTGGCCGCGACCGTGATCGCGGTCTCCTCGCCGGACACCGATGCCGATCCCACGGTCGTGGATAGGGGGACATGCGGACAGGACATCACATACACCCTCTACAGCGACGGCCTGTTCACGGTCGTCTACACCGGCTCCGGCGACGGCGCATGGATGGATAACTACAACGACTTCCTGAAGCCGCCGTGGTACTACGACAGGGATAAGATCAAGACCGTATCCATCGGAGACAAGGTCGGCGATTTCACCTTCTGCGATTGCAGGAACCTGACTAGCCTGACTCTGCCCGATTCCGTCGTACATATAGGCTATGAAGCATTCGCCGTATGCGGAGGGCTCAAGGGCCCCCTGATCATATCCGATTCCGTCGATTTCATAGGTGACAGCGCGTTCCTCAGGACAGGATACTCATCCCTGACCCTGGGCGATTCGGTCAAGTCCATCGGCAGGGATACGTTCTTCGACTGCCGCGGATTCAAGGGCCCCCTGATCATATCCGATTCTGTGAAATCCATAGGGTGGGGCTCGTTCAGGAATTGCGACGGGTTCTCATCCCTGACCCTGGGCAACTTGGTCACATCCAGTGGCATGGCCTCCATATTCAAGAGCTCCAAGTTCGTTTCTATCAGCCTGCCCGGTGTGAACTACGCTGGAACGCCCAGCCAGTCCATGCCTAATTCGACCTTCCATGAGAACGGCGCACTCATCGCCTCCCCCACCTGGGACGATCTGAAGGGTAAGGCTTGGTACGGTTCCGGCAACAGGAACTACTATACCGGGAACCTCACCGTGACGCTGGATCCCAACGACGGATCCCAGGCTACCACCAAGACCGTGGCCTACGGCCAGACCTACGGCGACCTGCCGCAGCCTACCAGCGGCGGGAAGACCTTCGCCGGATGGTTCACCGAGCAGTCCGGGGGATCCCAGGTGAAGGCCGACACGAAGGTCATGTTCGTGGACACCCAGACGCTCTACGCGCACTGGAACTGAAACCATTCCAAACAGGGGCGCGAGCCCCATTCTCCTTTTTCTGTCTCATCTATCGCGGACGCTTGGTGTCCTTGGAGAAACAACATCGCGATAGAATGTATGGCGTGGAGAACGTCTTCGACGTGTCATGAACAATCTGGACAGAGGACGTTCCCATGCCGGGAACGTGGAACGGGCGAGAGGGGGACCGTTCCTGAAGTTATAGCACTGATGATGAGGGTCCACATACAGAATATCCGTAGGAAGTATGACTAGGATGCGAGGAATGGCACGTGAAAAAGGACGCGGTCTGCTGTTTGGCCGTCAACAAAAACCTTTACGCTCGACACTGTGTTCGCCGTAGAGAATACGGGAGATTGGAGACTCACGGTGGGTCGAAGAATGTGAGAGAGAATAGGCTCTTCGGGCCCGAAGAGCCCAAGAGCGGTAGGATCACGTTAGCCCGATGTACCCATACGAACCGCAGATCCAGGGAGCGGTAGCTTCATTCACTGTTCTGGTTTTTTTGTAAAAAACGCATTCGAGACCGTTTATGCCCTGATTTTGAGATAATTGATGTTTTGCTCTAGAAATAATCCACCCGAGGGTGCTAATCTACGTTAAACAATCTGGATGCAATCGATTGGACGGGTCGTCGTGGTCGCGTAAAATGATATGCGGCCTTCCGCAATCGATCAGAACCTTGCAATGGACGCCGTACACATCGGATATGGCCTGTTCTGTTATTGTATCCACTGGGTCCCCTTCAGAATATATTCTGCCTTCGGACATCATGATGATCCAATCGGAATATTTCGCAGCGATGTTGAGGTCATGGCATATCATGATGACCAACATACCGGTGGAATGGGATATGTCACGAAGCATCCTTGTGACGCCCATCTGGTGTTTGATATCTAGATTCGCGGTGGGTTCGTCTAGGAGGAGCGCTCTCGGCTCCTGGGCGAGGCCTCTGGCCAATATGACCTTCTGCAGTTGTCCGGCGGATAGTTCGTTGAGTTGCCTGTCCGCCAACTCGTCTATGCCCATATCTTCCAGTGTTTGGAACACTATGCGGAGATCGTCATCAGTAGGTGCTTGGCGGTTGTGAGGGTGACGCCCCATCAGGACGGCATCCGTAACGGAGATGGGGAAGGTGTTAGGGGACGTATAGGGCACGTACCCGAGCAGCTTGGCCAGGTCCTTGAAGGATATCTCGGCGTTGTCCACGCCATTGATTGATACAGTGCCGCCCGTGGGGGTCAGTATTTTGTTTATGCAGTGGATCAGCGTGGATTTGCCGACACCGTTGGGGCCGATTATTGAAACGAGATTTCCTTCTTTTAAATCGAGAGAGATGCCGTGGAGGATTTGCAGTTCGAAATACGAGAAATCCACGCAATCCAATTCTATGCGCATCCCGTCCGCCGTCATGGCCGGATTCTCTTGTTTATCCAGGAATTCTATCTTCATTGTATCGCCATGCCCTCTTGCTCATCTTGATCAATATGTAAATGAAAATTGGACTGCAGACCAGCGCCAGCAGGACCCCTACGGGTAGGTTGGGGGAGATCTTGCGGAGAAGCACGTCGCATCCCAGCACCATCAGGGCCCCGACGGATGCGGAGGCGGGGAGGAGCAATTTCATCTTGGATCCGACGAAAATGCGCGCTATATGCGGGGCTACGAGTCCTACAAAGCCAATGGTCCCCGTATAGCACACTACTATGGCTGTAGCCAGGGAAACCACGGTCAGTGAGACGATCCTAAGCCTGTTGGGATTTACTCCAAGGCATAGCGCCTGGTTATCGCTCTGGGCGACGATGTCTATTCTTTCGCGTAAATAGAACATCGGAATGAATGCGATGAGCGATGCAGCCAAGAATTTGGGCATCGACCCCCACGATAGTCCGGATACAGAACCTATGGACCATTGGTATATCATCGAAAGCGTCTCGCTCTCGACGGTGTATTTGATCATGGTCGTGAATGCTGTGAATATGTACATCACGGCGATACCGCACAGTATCATCGTGGTCGGGGTGACCTTTTTGAACGCCGATATGAACAAAACGATAATGGTCGGTATCATGGCGAAGAAGAATGCGTTGACCATCATGCTATCGCCGTCCGACAGGAATGGGAATATGGAGATGCCCAATGCGACGGCTATGACCATTCCGAACATGGCGCCTGAGGATATTCCGAGGGTGTATGGGTCGGCCAGCGGGTTGCGTATCAGATTCTGCAGGGCGGCACCGCCAATTGCCAGTACGGCCCCCGCCATGATGGCGCCCAGAGCGCGCGGGATGTTTTCATCGCAAACTGTTCTGTCACGTAGAATTTCGTAGAATCCCACAGGTTCCACGCCCATGATCCTCTTCACGAGGAATTCTGCCCCTTCTAAGAGCCCGATTTTCGTCTCGGAGGCGCTGAGGCTGACTATGAACAGCAAACCTATCCCGAGCCAGATCCACAGGATGGATTTGAGTTTTTTTCTGTTCTCCGCCTTATAGGACGCTATCTTCTCCTCTATCGCCATATCTGCCTCCTGTTGGTCATTAGCAGCATGAGGAACAGGGGAGCCCCTATCAGGCTGCAGACGGCACCCACGGGCACAGAATCGAGGCCGGACAGCCATTTTGACAGTGTATCAGCAAATAGTAGGAAAGCCGCCCCGAAAGCGCATCCTGCTGGTATCACGAAGCGGTTGTCGGAGCCTATGATTAATCTAACGATATGCGGGCATATCAGCCCGATGAATCCTATTATTCCGGAGAATGTGACGATGGCGGCCACCATTATGGCCATGATCACCATGCACGCCAGCCTGAGGGTCTTGACGTTCACGCCCAAGCTCTGGGCGCTCTGATCGCCCATCATCATGATGTTGAGGCGGTTCGATAGGAGATAGATGATGATTGTCCCGATGATGACGGCGGCCGCCACAACATACACGTCGTCCCAATGTACGTTGGCGAAAGATCCCACCTGCCAGCGATAGACGTTGGCCAAAGTATCAGCATCCGTGGATACCAGGATGAGCGTTGTGAACGCATTGAACATGTAGGAAAGCGCAGTTCCGATAAGAATGATTGTGGCTACAGAGTTATTGGAACGTGGCAGGATTATGAGGATTACCGCCACGGGAACCAGAGCGAATATGAACGCTTCTGCCCCTGAGAGTACAGGGAGCATGGTGAATCCGAGGACCATTGAAATGGCCACGCCGAAGTAGGCTCCTGAAGACACTCCGGTTGTATACGGCTCTGCCAGCGGATTCTTCATAATGCTCTGCATCGTGGCGCCCGATATCGCAAGACCGATACCTGCGAGTATCGCGAAGGATATCCTGGGCATCCTGGTGTTCCACACAATCTCGTCATCATACCACTCTTTAGAATAGGGCTCGAACTCCACTCCCAGGATGTGGTCTATGATTGTTTTATAGACGTCGGTGAACGAGATCTCGTAAGCGCCTATGTTTATCGATACCACGATGGCTATGAGGACGAAAATTACACAGAGCGCGATGAACAATATCTTGCGCAATATATGGCTCTGATATTGCGCTTTCATCCGTGCGAATTTCTCATCATCCATTCGGTATCACCGAAAAAGGGGGAGGGTTGCCCCTCCCGTTGCTATCAGTTGATCCCCATCTCGTCCATATTGACTATGAATTTTCCATTCGCAATATCTTCTGCAGATATTCCAAGGAACTTCTGGCTGTAGTCTGCGTTGATCGCGTCTGCCCACTCCTCCGTGAAGATGGTGGGGTACAGAGCAACCGCTGCATATATGGTCCTGAGGATGATCGGCATATCGCCGCTGATGACGTAGACGTTCCTGTCGTAGAACGCCTCGGTCTTGGAGAAGGCCATGGCGCAGTAGGTGACGGTCTTCAATCCCTTGGTCAAGACATCTCCGCCGTACCAGCTGAATCCGGAACCGGTCTTAATGCATACTATCTTCTCAACATCGTACGGCTCGAGCCATGCACCGAGATCTTCGAATTTCTCGCTGCTGGTGTTGGGGAAATTGTAGCTGTCAAGGGGGAACTTGCCACCTGCGGCGAGAACCGCCTGGGTGTAGTCGGATTCTTTGGAACTGATATAGTTGTATGTGGTTACTTTACCGTCAGAACTAACCGAATACGAGTTGGCCGAAGATACTGCGGATCTGATCTGGTCGACATTGACGCCGACATTGTTCACAATCTTGTTGTTGAGGTCCTTGATTGTGGCATTCATCCAAGCCGCCATAGAATCGATGGTCTTGAGGTCCTTGCCCATGACGAAGCAGATTGTGGCGAGGTTGGAGAGGTACTCAGATCCGTCGGTGTAGGCTGATCCTACCCTGATGACGTCGATGCCGAGATCCATGATCTCTTTCTCGGTCATACCGTAGTTGTTCTTTGTGTCGAAGGTCAGGTAGCTGGAGTTGTCAGCTGTGATGAACATGGATACTCCATCCTTCACAACATGGTTGAGGAAAGGCTCCTTGGCCACGTACATTGCGGATTTGCCGACGCGGTACTCGAGGTCGGTTCCGGTGGGGTCGAATTCCTTCTTGGAATCGACGAAGACCCACTGGTATTCGGGGTAGAGAGAGGCATCGATGGTACCGCCGTAGGAAGCAGCCTTGATCTCCTCGTTGACACCGGCATACTTGAACATCATTACGATGTTGGAGCTGGTGCTGGCGCCGATGGAATCGGCGGGGATACTAGCGGTTGTATAGTAGTCTCCTTTGTTGTATCTGTTGAGCAGTTTGACCTCGACCTTGTCATCCGGTGTGGCGGAGATGATTTTCTGAATGTATTCCACATCGGAGTCGTCTACCTTGTCATCGAAGTTGGCATCTGCGTACTTTATAGAACTCGCAGTGCCGTCCTTCAGAGCATTCTGGAGGGCTGTAACGTCCTTCTGATCGATGGTGCAGTCACCGTTGACATTACCATACACTTCGAGTGTAGGCACGACATTGGGGTCCAAGAGCAGGAACTCTGGTTCTTCGTCGTTTCCTTTGTTTTTATCGCTAAAGGCGAAGATGGCCGCGGCTGCAATCACAACTACGGCTACAACTCCGATAGCAATCAATATTTTTGAATCCATTTATATCACTGGAGCATACGTCCAGCTCATTTATCTATAAATTGTTATTAAACCTTTGTTCAAGCAGCGGATGTTGCGGTGCCGTACTTGTAATAATTTGCTATTTTCATATACCCAGTAGTTGGTACCTTATCTATCAATTTTGGATGGGAAAAAGGATTCAAAAGCCAATTTTTGGACATATCCTGTCCGAACACAGAATGCGGGAAGTACGGCATCACCGGGTAGGAGAACATCGTCGGGAACGGAGCGTACAAGGCACGCGGCTATGTGCGCCAGAGGCATTATTGCAAAGCCTGCAGGTATTATTTCAACAGTGGGACCGACATGGCTTAAACTGGATCAGATCCGGTCAGGATAAAATCGATATGGCAATTTGGATGCATGAACGACGTTATGGTTGTTCGCGTGACCGCGAGGGATGTCGGCTTCAGCGTCAGCACTGTGCAGAGGTGGAGAGCCAGGGCATCGGTCCAGTCGATTCGAATCCTAGGTGTCTGGATAATGAAGGATGGCGTGGAGAGGGGGATTCGAACCCTCGGGTCGCATAGCGACATAGGATTAGCAGTCCTACGCCTTACCAGGCTGGGCCATCTCCACTTGCTTCTGCCAATCGGCTAATCGTATTTTAACGTTCCCCAGAGGACGGCCCAGTCCGCCCTCCTTATTCATTATATGCTCGGGAATGCAATCCGCCCTTCTGGAAAGGGAGACATGGGGATGAAATCCAAGGTCTATTTCACGAGCGAGCTGACGCCCGAGAGCGTAGTGAAGATGTACAAGGCGCTGGGGAAGGAGCTGGAGGGCAATGTAGCCGTCAAGGTCCATTCCGGCGAGAAGGGGAACTTCAACTTTCTCGGCCCGGAATTCTGGAAGCCCATGATCGATGAGGTCGGCGGCAGGGTGGTCGAGACCAACACCGCCTACGGCGACAGGTTCGTGGGAGTGCGCGACCACACCGACTCCCACAGGAAGCTCCTGGAGGAGCACGGCTGGAGCAGGTACTTCGACGTGGACCTCATGGACGAGGAGGGCCCGGACCACGTGTTCGAGCTCCCGGACGGGCACATCCTGAAGAAGAACCTCGTCGGGAAGCACATCCTCAACTACGATTCGATGCTGGTGCTCGCGCACTTCAAGGGCCATCCCAACGGAGGCTACGGCGGAGCGCTCAAGCAGCTTGCCATCGGATGCGCGTCCAGCGCCGGCAAGGCCTTGATCCACTCCTCAGGGAGGTCAGACGACCGCATTGCCGCATGGGACATGCATGGGGACAACACGCAGTTCCCGGAGTGCATGGCAGATGCCGCGACCACCATCGTGAGGTACTTCAGGGGCAACATGGCCTTCATCAACGTGATGAAGAACCTCTCGATAGACTGCGACTGCGTCGCCGCCCCCGAGAAGCCCTGCATGAAGGACATCGGGGTGCTGTCGTCTCTGGATCCCGTCGCCATCGACCAGGCCTGCATCGACCTGGTGATGAACTCGGACGATCCGGGGAAGGAGCATTTCATGGCCAGGGTCAACGAGCTCAACGGGATCCACACGATCGAGGCGGCCGCGGAGCACGGGATCGGGTCCCGCGAGTACGAGCTCATAAGGCTCCGAGCATCGAAAACCGGGGCTTCTGCCCCGTTTCTTCCCGTTTTCCAGTCGCCATGGTTGTAGGTCCAGGCGAGGCTTTTTATATGGGCTATAGTTAGAGGGGACTGAACGATGCGAGGCGGCCCTTCGGGACCGAATGTTGCACCGTGAGGCCATTATCGAAAATGGGGCCCGTCAAAAGGCTTATATATTTCACCGATATCGTGGCTCTTGCGCGGGTCAACGTGGCCTGCCAAATATGGAGAATCATGATCCCCGACCCAGGGAAGCTGGGCGTGATCTCATGCATTCTGACGTTCGATGCTACGAATGTTCCGTTTAGACGGACCATTCGGTATGTGTAACTTTAACACAGCCTATTCATA